>Ga0210384_10000041_pt1 | contig 187339 bp, 113 predicted proteins | sample IncBWH2MmetaG_FD_160574 | JGI IMG/M metagenome (GOLD analysis project Ga0210384, IMG submission 160574) | Forest soil microbial communities from Barre Woods Harvard Forest LTER site, Petersham, Massachusetts, United States - Inc-BW-H-2-M | ecosystem: Environmental > Terrestrial > Soil >...
CAGGTACTCTACGGAATGATGATGTTCGACGAGCTCCGCGCCCTGGACTATCTTGCCGGTCGCCCCGAAGTCGATTCTCAACGTCTGGGTGCGCTCGGAATGTCGATGGGTTCAACCAAGGCGTGGTGGCTTGCGGCTCTCGATCCGCGGGTTCACTTGTGCCTGGACGTTTGCTGTCTTACGGATTACGAAGAACTGATAAGAACTCGGGCGCTCAGCGCGCACGGGATCTATTACTACGTGCCTTCTTTGTTGAAGCACTTCCAGGCGGCAGACATCAACGAACTGATCGTCCCCCGGCCTCGATTGAGCGTGAACGGGCGACACGACCCTTTGACCCCACCGCTCGGTGTCGAGAAGATTCGAGATCACCTGCTCCCACTCTATCGCAAGTACGGCAGGGAGCCGGATTGTCACATTGAATTGTTCGATGCGGCCCACGTGGAGCTGCCGGCGATGAGGACACTCATCCTCGAATGGATGGATCGGTACCTCATCGACAAGAACCCAGCTGCAGGATAGATGAGATTACTAGATACACCTCAAAGACCGATGGCCGGGGCCGGCCGAAACGGACAGCCCCCGCCTGACTGTAGAGCAGATTGACTTCAAGGTCCGGGAAATCTACGCAGCCATTGGCCTCTTCACGATGCTGGGCATTTCATTTCCAGCAGGAACAAGGGCCCGCAGTTCCGAGGCCACGCAAATCAAGAAGCAAAGCACGCTGAGTTCCAACAGATTCCGCTGCGACAGGTCTATTTTCAAAAACAGCGCCTTCCCGACGTTGATATGCACGAGTCCCCCACAGACGAGCGCGACCCAACCGACGTAATACGTAACTTTTCCAACCAACTGTAATCGAGCGAAGTGGCCCATGGTGATTTACCCTCCTGGTTTTTGGTTAGCCTGAATGAAAATGCCCAAAAAATGGTGCAACTAGCAAAGCCGGACCATTTTACACCAGGTGTCAAGTCGTCCGGGGAGGTGGGCCAAAGTGGAGAAGCAGCTTTGGACAAAGGGCATGGGGAAGGGCGATCTGCAGGGGCCTAGCGCGGATCCGCCGTCATGGAGGCGCGGTGTCCCGTGACCGTCTCCCAGTAATCGATCCACTGACGGCGAATGCCTCTTGCTCGCTCGATCAGTTCGGGGCTGGGGCTTTGCCCGTGCTCGACCATGACGACGATTCCAGTGTTAAATTTTCTCTGTGAGTGATCCACATCTGGTAAACGTGGTCCTTCTACCGCGATCACGTCTTGAATCGTAATTTTCGTTCGATCGGCTTTGAATATCGGGCGACCGTTCGCATCTTTGCCGGCGGGCACGAGATTCTTGAGGATAAAGAAGTCCGGCACCTCCGCAGCCGATATCAAACCCATCAGATACAGGTCAAGGTAAGAATTGCCCGTCGCCGGCACATAGTAGTCGTCGTCGAGCTGTGTGTAAGTGCCGTCAAAATTATCCTGCCAGACGCCGCCTCCCATGGCGGAGGCCTCGATGGGCCGCTGATACGGGAACGCGACTGGGGCGTGTAATCCTCGCGCCCAGTGAACGGGGCCGAGAGGAATTGTTTCACCGCCGACTTTTGCGGAAACGAATGCGCTCCAGCGGTGGCCCATCTCATGCCCGATCTGCGACATTGCGTAGTTATAGGGAAGAAGCTTGTGATCCGGGGAGCGCTCCTCGAGTTGATGGGAGTAAGCGGTTATGTCGTGATCGCTCCCGACAGGCGCTCCTTCCGGCGGTCGCTCCTGCATTTGATTCGAATTGACATATACAGGTTGAACATATTCCCACTGGAACCTGCCTTGCGTGCAGTAATTCTCAAGATCGTGCTGTGGCGCGGCGATGCCGGTTACATTTCCACCAACCGGGCCATCGCTGGGAGTGCCGGCTTCCTGGTTATCGATACGGAAATCGGAGTAGTAAGCCAGAAAATCGAACTTGTCGCCGAGTGCCTTTATGACGGTGCAGGAAAGATCTTGAGTCCTGGGGAGAGCGAGGTAGTGAAACGCTTCATACACAACGCCGAAAGGACCATCCTTGCGCGTCAGCGAAGAAAGGTGGACTTCAGGGCTACGAATTCCCGACAACCGGACAACATGCGGCGACAGGTGCGCACCTTCGGGCTTTTCCGGGTCAAGCTTTCGAGGCGCTTCGGACTCGGCGTAGATCGCAACTTGCCCGACTCCCCGAAGCGCGGGCGGCAATACCCCCTGCAAAGTGATTGTGTTGCCGCTCGCTTTCACTTTACGCGACACTCCCGGGCCGAATGCGATGTACCTGGAGGGCCGGTGGCGCCACGCAACGCCTCGCACGGTCCAGACAAATGTTGGATGGGCAGCATCGACGCTGCTGGGAAGTGGTTGGTGGGAATCCACAAAGACGCGGTATGAAAGGCCATCCACGGCAGGATCGCCTTCGGGCAGAACGGGCCCACGGGTCTCAAACGTGACTTTCAACAGGATGCCGTCTTCTACCGAGAGCTTGAGATTTCTGATATCCAAGTGCGCGGCTACTGCGGGATGCGGCTCGGTGCTGATGGTCGCCAGCGGCTTGTCTTCCCCTGACGATTCGGGGTAGATGCCAACGATGGCGTCTCTGGCCGCAAGCTCTTTGTAGGACATTTCAATCGAGCCGTCGCGACGCAGCACCGCTTGAAAGCGATTGATGGTTTTGAACCAGGTGAAATCCTGGATGTTCCCGAATGGCTCCGTCAGATCCCAGGTAATGACCACGCGATCCGGCAGTTCTTTTGCATAGTGGGGTCCAGAGGTCCGCGGTTTGAAAAACACGCAGATTGCCGGAGCGCTATCGATGAGGGCGCTGGCCGCGTCTGCCAAGGGGTCGAATCGACCAATGGATACTCCGCCATCGGGAGGACCACTCGTTCCGGCGCTAGTTTCTTTTTTTCGCTCGCCAAAGCTGATCGATCCGGTTCTGCCCACACCAAACGAGTCCCAGCGCTTACCGGAAAAAGGGAACGCAAATTGATGCAGAGTAACTTCGGCAGTGGTGAGTTGCGGGCCGAAGTCTGAATCCCAAAGCAGCGGACCGCTCTCTACGCTGTAGTGCGCGCCATCGGGAGTGAAATGCAGAGTGTGATTGACGAGGTCGAACAGGTTCGACGTCCCGAGAGCGCCGTCATCCAGTTCAATGACGACCAGGTCTCCGGTAGTCGATACTTTGCCAATCGAGTGTCCCGGTTCAATTCGATCCTCCTGAGCGTCCGACGGACCGCCGAAAAACAGGAGTGCATACGCAAGCAGGATTCCCCACTGCGATCTGAGAGAATTTTTTCTCATGTACCCCGTATGCCGACTCGTTTGTGGATATTGTATACACTACTCTTGCTTCTGGTGAAACATCAAATCGCACGTCGCATGGGTTGTCGCATTGGCGTCAAAATATTTTCCTCGAGAGCGCGCGCTATACTGCGCGAGGCGAGAACGTAGATCGTCATCTTCATCCATGTCCAAAATGCTCATCGTTTTTCTTTCGGCCCTGCAGGTTTGTGGACTCCTGGTAGCCTCCGGCGCGCAGGTCTCTAAGAAGACACCGGTTGTCGATCCCACGGCCTCGGCCCAGCAAGGCATCAGTCTGGCCGCAAAGGGCCGCTGCCGGGAAGCCCTTCCCGTCTTGCGGAAGACATCATCGTCCTTGTCCTTGGCGGACAAGCAGCTTAAGTATCAAGCCTCAATGTCGATCGCGCGCTGCGCCATGAGTCTGAACCAGATGGAGACTGCGGTGCAGGCGCTCCTCGCGCTCAACCGCGAATTCCCGCACGATCCCGAGGTGCTCTACACAACGACCCATTTTTTTTCCGAGCTGGCGTCGCGTGCATCCCAGGATCTGGCCGCGACCTCTCCGGCTTCTTCGCAGGCGCAACAACTCGATGCCGAGGCTTTCGAATCTCAGGGAAACTGGGATAAAGCTGCGACCGAGTACAAGAGGATTCTTGAGCAGAACCCGCGGTTGCCCGGCATTCATTATCGGCTGGGGCGCATCTTTCTCGCGAAGACCCCGACGGACGCGGAGGGGGCGAAGAAGGAGTTCGACGCTGAACTTGCGATTGACCCCAGCAACGCCTCGGCTGAGTTTATGTTGGGTGAAATGGACCGTCAGGCCGGGCAATGGGACCAGGCCTCCGGGCATTTCTCGCGGGCGTCGAGGATCGATGAAGGATTTGCGGAGGCTTATCTTGCGCTCGGTATGTCACTCAATTCCGCGGGAAAATTCCCCGACGCCATCGCGCCGCTGCAGACTTATGTAAAAATGCAACCCGCCGATCCCGCCGGCCACTACCAACTGGGAACTGCCTATGCACGTAGCGGGCACAAACAGGAAGCCGAAAAAGAGATGGCGCTGCAGCGGGAGGCTGCGGCGAAGACCCCTCGAGAGCAAGCGCCGCAGCAGTGATGAAGACGGAGGTTGAGTGGATGGGGGCAAGGCGAGGTGCCGGGTGGAATCTGATTTCCCGCCGGCGCTTCCTTCAGATAATGACGGGCGTTGGAGCTGGCGGCGCATTGATCGGCACACGTCTCCCAGTGTGGGGGAGGTCCGCGCGGTCAGAGAATCCCGCATCGGCTTTTGAAGAAGTCTTGGCAGCCACGAGTGGCATTTCGTGGGTCCACACCAGTGGCCGTTCTCCGATGGCGCATTTGCCGGAAACGGTCGGGGCAGGCTGCGCCTTCCTCGACTACGACAACGACGGCTGGCTGGACATTTATCTGGTGAACAGTGGCAGATGCGATTTCTATGAGCCAGCCCAGCCGCTGCGAAACGCGCTCTATCACAACAACCGCGACGGCACTTTTACCGATGTGACCCAGAGAGCCGGTGTGCGGGGCGACGCGTACGGCATGGGCGTCGCGGTTGGCGACTACGACGGCGACGGATTTCCCGACCTCTACGTCACGCAGTATCCGCGCAGCATTCTGTACCACAACAACGGAGACGGTACCTTCACCGACGTCACGGCGAAAGCCGGTGTGGCCGCGCCAGGATGGGCGACGAGCGCAGTCTGGTTCGACTACGACAACGATGGGCGGCTCGATCTTTTCGTGTGCCGTTTCGTGGATTACAGCAAGGCCAAGCTCAAGTTCTGCGGCGATCTGCTGACTGGCGAGCGCCACTACTGCATTCCCAGCATTTACGATCCGATGCCGTGCTGGCTGTTTCACAATAACGGGGACGGCACCTTCACCGATGTCAGCAAGAAGTCTGGCATTGCGCAACCTTTGGCGAAGGCGTGGGGAGTCGTCGCCGCCGACATCAATAATGACGGGAACGTGGACCTATACGTCACCAATGACACGGTCCCTAATTTTCTGTTCGCGAACCGGGGCAATGGACATTTCGAAGAGATCGGGTTGCTGTCCGGGGTTGGGGTGAATGCTTTTGGCAAGCCGCGTTCCGGCATGGGCGTCGATGCCGCCGATTACGATCAGGATGGCTGGATCGACCTGTTCGAGGCCAACGTGGATCACGAAATGTACTCGCTCTATCACAACGATAAGAACGAGGTCTTCAGTGATGTTGCCAATCCTACGGGCCTCGGTGCGGCCACGCGGTTAATGAGCGGCTGGGGGCTGAAGTTTTTCGATTACGATAACGACGGCGACATCGACTTGCTCCTGGCGAACGGTCACCCCGATGACACCGTGGACAAGAGAATCGAAGGCGTAAAATTTCTGGAACCCATGCTGCTGTTTCGCGAGAACGGGAAGGGCTTCGAGAACGTCAGCCAGCAAAGTGGGCCAGTCTTGTCGAGACCGCTCGCGGCGCGAGGCTTGGCGTTGGGCGATTTCAATAATGATGGGGCGGTGGACGTACTGGTGACGCAAAATAACGCCGCACCGCTTCTATTGCGGAATAACATTGGCCGGGAGAATCATTGGTTGGGGGTGCGGCTGATCGGAACGAAGGCCAACATCGACGCCATCGGGGCGAAGATTACTTACCAGTCCGGCGATCTGAAGCGCCACGTATTCAAGGTAGGAGGAGGCAGCTATCTCTCTTCGCACGATCCGCGCATGGTCTTAGGCGTGGGAAAAAGAACGAAAGTCGACTGGCTGGAAATCCAATGGCCGCAGCCGAGTGGCATGACGGAGCGATTTACGGAATTGCCCGTGGATCGTTACATCACGATTGTCGAGGGCCAGGGTAAATGGAAGTAAGCAGTGTAGCCAGTGAAAAGCGGAGTGGAGCGTGGAATCGAAGCTGCGTCGCAGTCTTTGCCACGGTCATGGGCACGGTCGTGCTGGGGCTGTGGCAATGTGCCACAATTCACGCCCAGGTTGTGCCGGGGAGGCAGCAGATCTCCGGCGACCCGAAACAGCCAGCGCAGGAGAGTGGGTCCGGCCTGGCGGCTCAAACCGAAGCCGAGTCCGAACTCCAAACCGGGACTGCTCTCACGCGCAAAGGTTCTTTCCACGAGGCGATCCCGCACCTGATGGCAGCCCGCGGGCGAGTGGCCAACGAATACGCGGCGAATTTCAACCTCGCACTTTGCTATGTGGCGACAAGACAAGCCGGACCGGCGATCGAGGTTCTGAGCGATTTACGCCGCACCGGACACGACGGCGTCGACGTTGAGAATCTGCTGGCGCAAGCCTACGTCGGAAATGGGCAGCCACAGGAGGCTTTGGCGTCGGTGGAGAAAGCCGCCAGCCTCTCACCATCGAACGAGAAGCTCTATCTGTTCGTTGCCGACGCCTGTAGGGACCACAGAGAGTACGGGCTTGGGCTCAAAGTCGCGGAAGTCGGACTTCGGAATCTGCCGCAATCCGCGCGATTGCATTACGAACAAGCGATGTTTCTTACCGAGCTTGACCGGTTTGACGAAGCCAAGCCGCAGTTTGAGTTGGCGAGCAAGCTCGCGTCCGGGAGCGAGATCGGCTACCTCGCCACAGCGCAGCAGGAATTGTTCGCGGGAGAGATCGGTGACGCGATCCGTTCTGCGCGCGAAGGCGTGAAGCAAGGATTTGAGGATCCCGCCCTGTTGACGATTCTTGGGGAAGCCTTGATTCGGTCCGGAGTCAGCCCGGGGCAGGCTGAATTCGCGGAAGCGCAAGCCGCCCTTGAGAAGGCTGTTACGCAACGACCGAACGATCCGGCCTCGCAAATCGCCCTTGGCAAACTTTATCTCACAGCCGGCCGTCTTGCGGATGCGATCGCGCATCTGGAAACGGCGCGCCAGCTTGAGCCTGGCAGACCGACGATCTACGCCAACCTCGCCAAGGCTTACCAGCGGCACGGAGATGCGCAACAGGCGCAGGACGCTCTGGCAGTTCTTGAGAAGTTAAACCGTGAACAGGCGAACCGTATCCGTTCCGCTCCCGGCGATCGGAAGGCGAGTTACGGCGGTCGATTGGAGGACGACGGCCCATCACATCAGCCGTAGCCAGCGGCTGGTCGCCGGCAGTCGAGCTCATCGTGCCGCAACCCGTGGGAAAGGCCGGTCGATTAAGCCTGTGCCTTCTTTAATGGCGATGATCTGGTCACTCTTAAGATTGGTGAGTTTCGTCACCACCCCGCTGGGCCACAGAACCTCAATCGCGTCGATGCTCAGGCGTAGCCCCAGCCCAAAGTGCAGGCGTGGATCCTGGGCCGACTGGTAACTCATGCCACCCTTCTTCTGTTCGTAGAGGACGAGGTCTCCAGCAGAGACCTTGACTCGGGCGCCCACGCCGTCGCGGTTAGACTTCGTGCCGATCAGCAGAATCTCCAGCCAGTGATTGGCATTTCCGCCGTCGTTGCGAAGGAGTTGCGGCGACTGGCCGCAGTTGTTTACGAGGATGTCGAGATCCCCATCGTTGTCGAAGTCGCCGATGGCCGCGCCCCGGCTCACGCGCGGCAGCTGAAAATCTGGCCCAAGACGATCGCTCACATTTTCGAAAATTCCGTGGCCTGTGTTGCGCAGCATCAGCTTGGGTTCGGCATATTGTGTGTCGGCGTGGTAAAGCTGGATATTGTCGAGCACGTGTCCGTTGGCCATGAAAATATCGCGCGCGCCATCGTTGTCATAGTCCATGAAGCGCGTGCCAAAGCCGCTCAGGTGGTAAGTGGAATAGGAAAGCTTGGAGCGGAAAGTGGCGTCGTCAAAGGTCTGGTCGCCCAGGTTCTGGTAGAGGCGCGCCAACTGCATGTCCAGGTGCGTGACGACCAGGTCGAGTCGTCCGCTCCCGGTCGTATCGGCTGCGTCGGTTCCCATACCCGCCTCAAACTGCCCATCCCCACTCACCGCGACTCCCGCCAGATAGGCCACTTCGCGGAAGGTTCCATCGCGGTTGTTGTGAAAGAGAAAGTTGGGCATGTGGTCGTTGCTGATGAAGATGTCTTGCCAGCCATCGTTGTCGTAGTCGAAGGTCACCACACCGAGACCGTTGCCGCCTTTGAGCCCGACCCCGGAAGACTTGCTGACATCGGTAAAAGTGCCGTCACCATTATTGTGGTAGAGCGTCGGCGGCTGGCCATGGAAATCATCGGGATGGCAATAGCTGCGCATTCCCGGCCCGCGATCGCCGCAATAGAAATTGCGTTCTGGGGACCAGTCGACGTAGTTGGCAATCACCAGGTCCAACCGGCCGTCATTGTCGTAGTCAAACCAGGCGGCGCTTGAGGCCCAGCGGCCGGAATTCTCCACGCCAGCGTGCGGGCTCACGTCGGTGAAGGTGCCATCGCCATTGTTGTGAAAGAGAATGCACCGGCCATAACCGAGAACGAAGAGGTCGGGGAACCCGTCGTTGTCATAATCGCCTACGGCAACGCCCATGCCGAATAGTCCTTCGGTTCCGACTCCGGCTTTGGTTGTAACGTCGGTGAAGGTTCCGTCCCCATTGTTGCGGTAGAGCGCGCTTCGCAACGGCCGCGCCGGTTGATACACCTTGGTTGCGGCGCCATTCACCAGGTAGAGATCGAGCAGACCGTTCTGGTCGTAATCGATCCATCCGCAGCCCGAGCCCATGGTCTCGATCAGGTATTTTTCCGGCGACGCCGCATTGTCGTGCTGGAAGGTGATTCCCGCCGCCCCAGCCACATTTACAAATGTGACTGGGTTCATTGCAGATGATTCGGACCAAGCCTTCCGAGTGGCGACGGTGAGGCCTGCGGCTCCGAGCCTCCGCAGAAAGTCGCGTCTTGAAAAGCGCGAAATAGTGCTCACGGGTTCTGCCTATCGCCAGCAGCTCGCACGGCCTGAAGTCTAGCGCATTAGAAACCTGCGACTCATGGGCCTGACTGTGTACACGTTTGCCAGGTCTTCCGAATGACGATTATTTCGGTTGACAACGACAGCGAATAAAGTATACAAAATCCGGAATTGAGAATAGGTTTGCTGGAGCCCTGTGCGGGGGTTTCGGGATTTGTCCGAACCACCCGCCGTCGCCAGCCACTCGTGAGGAGGAATCCATGAGGTTCGCAATGAAATCTGCAGCACGAATCGCGATAGCTCTCGCGGCTTTCGTTGTGATCAGTGCGCCTGGCGTTCTTGCGCAGCACGGTTCTGAGGGTACCGTAACCGTGACTGTTCTGGATCCCAGCGGCAGCGTGGTCCAAGGAGCGCAACTGGAACTTCGGGACCTTTCCACGAACGACTTGCGAAAAGGCGAAACCCAGGACAAGGGCACGCACACCTTTGTGAATCTGTCTCTGGGAAAGTACAAACTCACGGTGACGAAGACTGGCTTCCAGACACAGGTCTTCACGGATGTGATAGTCGAGGCGTCAAAAACGACCGACATCAGCGCCAACCTGAAAGTCGGGTCGATCTCCGAAACCGTGGAAGTTACCACGGGAGCTGCGCCGCTCGTGGAGACCACCTCCTCCGCCATCGGGACAGTTGTTGACATGAGGCAGATCGAAGACTTGCCCATCTCCGGGCGAGATCTGACGCAGATGAGCCAGTTGGTTCCAGGCTACACAGGTACCCTCGCCGACGGGGGCGGCACATGGAACGGGCTTCCATCGATCGCGCAGGGCAGCAACATTGATGGAGTTGTGGGTGAGGCGGGGCGCATGAAGTTTGGGGGAGCCGCAGAACCCGCGGTAGAGCCTCGTGTCGAGAATATTGAGGAGATGACGGTTCAAACCGATCAACTCGATCTGAACCAGGGGTTCGGGAACTCGAGCATGCAGATCAACTTCATCAAAAGGAGAGGAAGCAATGGTTTTCACGGCCGCCTGTATGAGGACTTTAGAAACTCAGCGCTAAACGCAAATAACTGGTTCAACGATGCAGTAGGACTGCCCAAGAATCACCTCATCCTGAACGAGTTTGGCGGCAGCCTGGGCGGGCGCATCATCAAGGACAAGCTTTTCTTCTTCGGTACTTTCGCGATGTCCAAGCAGCCCGGCGCGAGCAATACAAATGTTTGGGTCCTGACTCCGGCGGCGCAAGCAGGCAATTTCACCTACACCGACAACAACAACGTTGTGCAGACGGTCAACGTTCTCCAGCTTGCCGCTAACTGTGGTGCGCCATGCGGAGGGCCTATGCCTTCCACGGTGAATAGCCAGACCGGCGCGACGCTACAGGCGGTGAACGGTGTCCTGAAAGATGGGACGGTTACGCCGCTCAGCGATGTCAATTTTCAGCAGTTGAGCTGGCAAAACTCTAATCCCACTACGTTTTACTTTCCAACCGTCCGGGTCGACTACAACCCCAACGACAAAATGAGGTTCAACGTAGCGTGGAATATGACGAAGCAAATTCAGCCCAACGCTACTGCTCCAAATCTGCCCGGCGATGCGTTCTCCAAGACCGGCTCTGGGAACAGATTCAAATCCTACACCGCGGCTCTGGGCTTTGATTGGACGTTCTCGCCGACTTTGGTCAACGATTTTCGGGGAGGGTTCCTCTATAACGCAAGTTTCTTCGCTTACAACGGCGTGGCGCCCACCACGAGCACCCAGCAAATCGCCTGGAATTTCCCGAACCTCCCGTATCCGTTCGCCACCCAAATGAACGGAACGAACTTCCAGATTCCTACGGGGTCTTACTATCCAGTGTTCAATGCGTCCGACACAGTGACGTGGCAGCATCGGGCGCACACCTTGAACTTCGGCTTTTCCTGGTGGCGCGAACAGAACCATTACTACAACGGCGTCCTCGGCTTCCCGGGGCTCAACCTGGGGTTGGCCAACGGAGATCCAGCCTTGGGGGCCTTCACCAGCGGCTCAGGCGGAACCGTACCGAATTCTTCCGGGACTAACTTGTCGGAGGCGCAGGAGTTGTATGCGGTTCTGGCAGGCCGCATATCTTCCGCCGGCGGAAGCTATGCTTACAGCCAGAAGACGAACGCATACTGCCCGTGCATTGGAACGTACAACCTCGACGAATTGCAGAAAGCTTTTGGGCTCTTCTTCCAAGACTCGTATCGGATTAGGCCGACTCTAACATTGAACTATGGACTGCGGTGGGATTTCACGTGGCCTGACTACGACCTGACGAACGCTTACCACTCGGCAGCGCCAGACGCTGTGTGGGGGCCGTCGGGGATCAACAACGTGTTCAATCCCGGTTCGCTGAAAGGGACCATGAACCCGATACTGACGCAGAACAGCGCGCCCGCGAAACCGTGGTATGTGACTCCCCAGCCAGCTCTAGGAATTGCATGGAATCCGCGTGGAGGCGACGGCACTCTCGGGAAACTGCTCGGCGGAGACAAGACGGTGATCCGCGTAGGGTTTTCTCTTCGCAGATTCACCGAACCGCAGCAATACTTCTGGAATCAAGCCTCAGACTACGGCGCATTCTACTTCCAATCGTTCTACCTCAACGCCAATAGCACGGGTCAGCCGGGAACCTTTGCGCCTGGCAGTTTGTCGCTCGGCGATGCGTTGCCGGCATACGGGCTTGCGCCCCAGAAGTATCTTACAACGGAGCCGGTTTCTGACTTCACCTTCCTGGGCGGGCCGGGAGTGAACGGCGTCGAAGGCAATATCCGCCAACCCTACACGGAATCCTGGAACCTCGGGATCCAGCGACAGTTGAGTGAGACCAAGGCGCTCGAGGTGCGCTACATTGGCAACCGAAGCCTGCGTCAGTGGATCGTGCTCAATCAGAACGAAGTCAACATCTTTGAGAACGGTTTTCTCACGCAGTTCAAGGCAGCGCAGCAGAATATGGCAATCAACAAGACAAATGGAGTCACGTCTTTTGCCAACAATGGATATACCGGGCAGCAGTCCTTGCCCGTCTTCGATGCGGCGTTTGCAGGAGAGTCCTCTGGCGGGGCGGGAGTGCCTCTCGCCGATTACGCCAACAGCAACTTCTTGAACGACCTGACGACCGGACAGGCCGGATCTCTAGCTTCCACCCTCGCGGGCATCGGCGGCCCCGTCCAGTATCTCTGCAACTTAGTGGGCTCATCGTTTGGCCCATGTCCTAATAATGCTGGCTACAACGGCTCCGGAGCTGGGTTTCCAGTCAACTACTTTCAGGTTAACCCCTTTGCCCAGGGCATCGGACTCAGTCAGTTGGTAGCAAGGGGATACTCGGACTACAACGCGCTGCAGGTGGACTTCCGTCAACGTCAGTGGCACGGCTTGCAGTTTGACGCCAATTACACTTGGTCCCACACCCTCGGGATCTCTACCCAGAACAACTGGCAAGGAATGGTGACCACGTTCACGCTGCGCGATATGCACCGGAGTTACGGGCCCACGCTGTTCGATATCCGTCATGCGGTACATGTCAATGGGACTTACGATCTACCGTTCGGCAAGGGCAAGCCCTTCGCAAACCATGCGGGTGTTTTGGATCGGGTCGTTGGTGGCTGGACCCTGGGTTCGATCTTCACTTTCCAGACTGGTAATCCATTCCTCTTGCAGGGCGGATACAACACGTTCAACGACTACGGCGACGGCGGCGTCGTGTTGAATGGCGTCACGCCGTCACAATTGCAGAGTTCGGTTGGTGTCTACCGCATTCCAGGAACCCCGACCGTGTCTTTCCTGAACCCAAAATACTTGGTCAGCCCTACCGGAGGCGGTGCAAATTTAACCTACATCACTCCGAATACGACGCCGGGCACCTTCGGCCAGATCGTATATCTACATGGTCCCCACTACATCAACGACGACTTGTCGATAACGAAGCACGTTCCGATTACCGAGAATATCCGCTTCAGTCTGCAGGCCGAAATGTTGAACGTCTTCAATCATCCCTCGTTCCAGCCCGGCTCGGGAGCCGGTTGCTCCTATTACTGTTATGCGGCGGGCGGTGGGTTCCCCAATGTGCAAGCCTCTGGATTTGGGATCGGCGGGACTTCACCCAGCTACAGCCCACGCCTGATCGAGCTGCGAGCGAACGTCGAGTTCTGAGGCTCGCGTTTGAGCGTTTGACTGAGATCGAAATGCATTCGCCGGATGCGATGAAGCTGTCGCACACAGCGAATGCATTTTTGTTGTTGACCTGATGCTGTAGGAGACCGGAAACACGATGAGGTTTAACCACCGGCTGTGGATTGTCGCCGTTGTCCTGCTCATATTTCCCGTGCCCAAGGTCGTTGCGCAGGGCGGGCTGGAGGACTATCAGCGGGCGCAGAGTTTTCTTGCGGGTAACCTGAGGCATGTGATTTCCCCGGCCGATGTGGCTCCCCATTGGATCGAAAAGAAGAACCGCTTCTGGTATCGGCGGGTCAGCCCGACTGGCGCGGAATTTATTCTCGTCGATGCCGAAAAGAATACGAGCGCACCCGCTTTCGATCACGAGCGGCTTGCGGCGGCGCTCTCGCACGCGGCCAAGCGCGAATACTCTGCGGCGGCCTTGCCCTTTTCTGAGATCGACTTTGTGGATGCCGGGAAAGCTGTTCGCTTTTCCATCGAGGGCTCGCAGTGGACCTGCGTCCTTGCCACCTACGAATGTCAAAATGAGCCCGCCCACGCCGAGCGGAAAGACGACGTGGCATCGCCGAACAAACGCTGGGCTGCCCAGGTCAAGGAACATAACCTGTACCTGCGGGATGTCTCAACCGGCACAACCCTGCAATTGACCCACGATGGAGCGCCAGGGTGGGACTATGCGACGCCTCTCCCGTCGCTGCGCGTGATGATTGACCAGGGCACGGAGAACGTGAAGCAACCGGCCGCTGTCTTCTGGTCTCCAGACTCTTCGAAGCTGCTCACGTATCGCATCGATTCAAGAAACTCAGGCCGATTCACCAGCCTGCAATTTGTTCCTCCCGATCAGTTACGGCCGCGAGCTTTCACTTATGTGTATCCGCTACCGGGAGAGGTATTGGCGAAGGCGGAGCCGATCATCTTCGATATTCAGTCGGGCAAGCGGATCGACGTGCAGACTTCCATCGAGCTGCCTTTTCAGGACGGCCCCGGCTTCGACTGGTTCCCGGACAGCAAGAGTTTCTACTACGACTACGACGAGCGTGGATACAAGGCCAAGGAATTGCGCGTGGTGGATGCGTCGACTGGAGAGCAAAAAGTTCTGGTCCGCGAACAGGCGGATTCATACGTCGATCCGGGCGAGACCTTCTACCGCTTCGTCGAGGCCACGGAAGAAATTCTCTGGTCCTCGGAGCGCGATGGCTGGAACCATTTGTACCTCTACAACAAGACGGGAAAACTCGAGAACCAGATCACTCAAGGGCCGTGGGTTGTGCGGAGCATCGAGCACATCGATGAGAAGGCGCGGCGCGTTTATTTTCTGGCGAATGGGCGAGAAAAAGACGAGGACCCCTACCAGGCGCATCTTTACAGTATTGGTCTGGATGGGAAAAACCTGCAGCTGCTCTCGCCGGAGAATGCAACCCACTCCGTCAGTGTTTCCCCAGATGGATCGTTCTTCGTCGACAATTACTCGCGTCCCGACCTTCCGGGCGAAGCCGTGTTGCGTACGAAAGATGGCTCAGAAGTGCGCGTCCTCGAAAAGACGGATGCGAGTGCGCTGCTGAAAACAGGATGGAAGTTCCCGGAACCGTTTCAGGGGAAAGCTGCGGACGGTACGACCGCTCTCTACGGACTGATCTGGCGCCCGTCTAATTTTGATCCCGCGAAGAAATATCCCATCGTCGAGTTCGTCTATGCGGGCCCTCAGTGGTTCTTTGTCCCAAAGACCTTCGGCGCGGCGTTGCGGCTGCAGTCGATGGCAGAGCTGGGTTTTGTTGTCGTGATGGTAGATGGCCGCGGCACCGCCGGCCGTTCGCGAGATTTCCATCTTTTTTCTTATCGAAACTTAGGCGGATCCTTCGAAGATCATGTCGCCATGATCAAACAAATGGCGGACCGCTATCCGTACATGGACATAACGCGGGTCGGAATCTATGGCACCTCAGCCGGCGGTTATGGTGCGGCCCACGCCATGCTGGCGTTCCCGGAGTTCTACAAAGTCGGGGTCTCTACGTCGGGGGATCATGACGCTCGCCTGGACAAGGCGTGGTGGAACGAGGCGTATCAGGGATATCCGGTGCAGGACGACTACGCTGCGCAGTCCAACGTTACGATGGCGAACCGTCTTGCCGGTCATCTTCTTTTGGAGCACGGAGACATCGATGACAATGTCCACCCTGTCGAGACGATGCGCTTCGTCGATGCTCTCATGAAAGCGAATAAGAATTTCGACATGCTGTTCGTGCCCAATATGTTCCACGGAGAAAGTGGAGAGCACGCTCTCTATCTGGTTCGGCGACGGTGGGACTATTTCGTCCAGTATCTGCTCGGCGTAACGCCGCCCAGTTTCGAGATCAAGGAGGACCGGGAATTTGCCGGCAACGTCAGGCGGCGGCGCTGAATGCGGATGGGCGCGAACCGCAAGTAGCAACGAGACCCATTATGCACCGACGTGATTTCCTGCAAGGAATGGCGGCTGCCGCGGCTGGTCTGGAGGTCCTAGCCCATGGTGTGGTTGGACGCGAGCAAACGAGTCCTCCCGTTCCCCGAAAGTCTGCGCGAAGGCGGATCGATGAGGGAGTCTCAGTTGAGGGCTACACGCTGGTCGCGGATTTTAAGACCGAAGCAGACGTTTGGAGAGTCTACGAAGATCTGCGCAGCCGCGAGGGATCTCTGGTGTATGTGTCGGCGTCGGGCGAGACGCGATTGCTCGCCAAAAGCGCCGAAGCCTCGATGCCGGAAGGGACCCCGTATTTGGAACTCGCTCTCAAGGACATCGGGGTGTCCTCGCCCGATCTTCTCGCCGATCATCTCCTGCAGGATGGCGACCCCGACCCAGAGAAGGTGAGATCGGCCGCGCCGCCGATCTCGTCGGCGGAGAAAAACCCGCGTACCTGGGGCACGTTTGTCGGCACCAAGGAAGCTTACGACGTTACACCGATCTACCGCAGTGGCAATACGCGAACGTACCATCCGATCCAGTATTCTCCCGAACTGCGTGAGGCTCTGAAAAAAGGACAGCTCTACGACGGTCTGGTTGGGGGCTGGATGCCGGCCGTCCGCAAGGTGATTCCGGCCTCCGACAAGGCTTACTGGGAAGTGATCGTGTTCGGCGATGTGGGCGCGAACAAGAATAAATACATCGTGCACACCTGGCACCGCACGGCACTGATCGAAGACGGCAAGATCTCCAAGGTCGTGTATGGCCACAGCTATCCCGCGTTCCCGCCCGGGCGCGAAGATCCGCAAGCTGAAGAGTTTTATCGTGCGCTGCTCGCTTTTGCAGAATATTGGGACGAGCAGCTGCACGACTTCGCTCCGGCTTCGCTTCCGCAGAATGCATGGGTCGACATGTCGAAGCATTCGTTCGCAAAAGAGCTGATGACGCGGCCTGGCGGGGTGTATCCGAAGTACGGCGCGGTGGACCGCGATTACGCCGGCTCGGAGTACGACGGCTTCCAGGACATCTTCACCAGCGCGATCTACACCAACATGGAATGGGGCCGCCTGGAAACGGCACGGCTTTTCATCGATAACTACTTCACGGAATATGTGGATTTCAAGGGCATGGTGGACATGCGCGGGCCGGAGACCGCGCAGTTTGGCATGACTCTTTCTTTGTTGGCCCGCTATTTCAACTACACGCGCGATAGCGGCCTGATGTCGAAGCACCGGGCCAAGATCGAGGCGACGGCGAAGTTGCTCGCCGACATGCAAGACGAGAGTCTGAATTTGCCGAAGGAGAGTCCCGGCTATGGATTGATCCGCGGCTGGAGTGAGTCGGATTCCTGCCTCGGCGAGAATCCGTCTCTCTATTGGCAGCCGTATTACGCCAATAGCGCCTTCGCGGCGCGGGGGTTCAAAGATATCGCACAGGCCTGGATGGATCTGGCTCTTGTCACCTCTTCGCCCAGTATGAAGAATACGGCGCAAGGTTGGCTCAAGCGCAGCCAGACGCTCAGGGATCGGACCACCGAAAGCATTGAGAAAAATATCCGGGGCGACAAGACGCCACCATACATTGGGTTGTTTCCCGGTACTACGCTCACCTTTCGCGAGTCGCTGGAGAAGGAGAAACCGAGCCCACAGCAGTGGCCGCACCGTCCTTATGCGGAATTGCTTCAGGCGGATGTACTGCCGCCTCGCCTGGCGCACCAGGTCGTCGACTGCATGCGGGCTTACGGAGCGACCACGCTCGGGGTCGTGGCCAACGTTTGGCGTTTTCAGGAGGACGGCCGTGAGATTCTAGGTTTCATTTCGTATGGATACGCGCAGGCGCTGCTGCGGCTCGACCGCATCGAGGAATTCCTATTATTCCTCTATTCGCACCGATATCACGCCCATACTCGCGGAAGTTGGACGGCGGGCGAGGTCACCGGAATCACGGGCGACTCGGCGACCTACTGCGTTCCAGCGCAGCAGACAATCCCGCTGCTGGTGCGGTGGATGCTGGTGTTGGAGGATTCCGACGAAGACATACTCTACCTGGCAAAGGGCGTGCCGCGCGAATGGGTCGGCTCTGGAAAGGAAATACGGATTGAGCAGGCTCCTACGCGATGGGGCAGGGTCAGCTTCAGCCTGGTGGCGAAGCCCGGCTCAAAGTCCGCCGTAGGGCATGTGGAATTCGCGGGTGCCAGAACGCCGGAACACGTGCATTTCAAGATGCGGCTTCCCGTTGGGAGTGCTCTGCACGGCGCCACGGTAAATGGCACGCCTGCGACGGTGGGAGGGATTCACCACGATACAGTCATTATCGTCACAGGGAAGCAGAAGGCGTTTGAAGTGGTCGGTCAATTCAGCTGACGTGGTTGGAACCGGAATCGCTCGGCTGTTTTAGAGGGTCCTTTAAGACAATGAAAAACTTCCTGCTGCAGACAGTCGTGATCTGGGCAGTCTGCATCGCGTGGACGACGCACGCGGCGGCTTCGAACGTTGGTGCCACTCCTCCCATGGGATGGAATAGCTGGAATCATTTTGCATGTAAAGTCACTGCCGCGGATGTTCGAGGGGCAGCCGATGCCATCGCCAGCAACGGGATGAAAGATGCCGGCTACATTTACGTGAATATCGACGACTGCTGGGAAGGCTCGCGTGACGAGCAGGGAAGGATTCGGCCCAACGAGAAATTCGGAAACATGAAGGCTCTGGTGGACTATGTCCATAGCAAAGGGTTGAAGGCGGGTATTTACTCCTCCCCTGGACCCAAGACCTGTGCCGGATATGAGGGAAGTTACGGTCACGAAGAGCAGGATGCGCAACAATACGCCGAGTGGGGTTTCGACTACCTGAAGTACGACTGGTGCAGCGCAGAAAAAGTCTATCAGCGCAGCCAAATGCCTGAAGTCTACAAGAAGATGCATGACGCGCTGGGACGGACCGGACGCCCGATCGTCTTCAGCTTGTGCCAATACGGCTATGATCGCGTGTGGAGATGGGGAAGTTCGGTGGGCGGCAATTTGTGGCGCACCACTGAAGATATCAGCGACCATTACGATCGCATGTCCGTCATTGGCTTCGATCAGGATGGCCTTGAGTCCTATGCCGGGCCGGGGCACTGGAACGATCCCGACATGCTCGAGGTCGGCAACGGCGGCATGAATCACGACGAATACATCACGCACATGAGCCTGTGGGTGCTGATCGCCGCTCCGTTGCTCGCTGGGAATGATCTCTCGAAGATGACTCCGGAAACCCTCGCCATGCTCACGAACAAAGAAGTTGTCGCCATAGATCAGGACTCCAAGGGAATTCAGGGTCGCCGGATCACGCAGGAAGGGCCACTCGAAGTGTGGGCGAAACCCCTTGCCGACGGCAGAGTGGCGGTCGGGTTGTTCAACCGTGGAGAATCCGAAAATCCCGTCAGCGTCAGGTTCAAGGATGTGGGCGCGCTGACCACGGTGAAGGTACGCGACCTTTGGAACCACAAGGATCTGGGGTCGTATAGCGATACTTACACTGCTACAATTCCTCGTCACGGCGCGGTTCTAATCAAGGTGCAGTTCTAATTAAGGTGCAATGAGCATGATCGTTCCCGTTTCCAGGCGACAATTCGTTGCTGGCGCAGGTGCGCTGGCTGCCTCATCCATCGTTCCCAAGAGCTTGCTGGCCGCTTCGGGCGCGGCAACCCAGCGCGTCGTGATTCACGCGGATTCGGAGATCGGGTTGGTACGTCCCGAATTCCATGGTCACTTTGTGGAACATCTCGGCTCCTGTGTCTACGGTGGGCTTTGGGTCGGTAAGGATTCGCGGATACCGAACATCAGCGGATACCGCAAACAGGCGGTGGAGTATCTGAAGGAATTAGGAGTTCCGGTGCTGCGCTGGCCCGGTGGTTGCTTTGCCGACGACTACCATTGGCGCGAGGGCATCGGCCCGGCTGCCAACCGTCCCAAGCGAGTCAATATTCACTGGGGTAACTACATCGAAGATGGCAGCTTCGGCACGCACGAGTTCATCGGACTGTGCCGCCTTCTGAACGCCGAACCCTACCTTGCCGGAAATGTGGGGAGCAGCACGCCGCGCGAACTGCGAGACTGGATTGAGTACTGTAACTATCCGTCGGGAAGCACACTTTCGGATGAGCGGGCGGCCAACGGATCGCCGGAGCCCTTCCGCGTACGCTATTGGGGTGTGGGCAATGAGAGCTGGGGCTGCGGTGGAAATATGCGCCCCGAGGAATACGCGCGTCTTTATCGTGACTTCGCCGTCTACTGTCGCGAGTTTGGAGGAACGGAACTGTTCCTGGTGGCCAGCGGACCCTCAGGCAACGACTCCCGCTGGTCGCGCGGTCTCATGGACGGGCTGGGTTGGGAGCGTCCGCAGGGAGTCTCGATGCACTACTACACGGGCGGAGCCGATCATTCCACGAGCTTCACCGTCGATCACATGAACGAGCAACTGGCCTCTTATGCCAAGGTCGAGGAGGCGATCATTCACCAGCGCGCCGTGCTCGATAGCTACGAGAACGGAAAGAAGGTTGGCCTGATCCTCGACGAGTGGGGAGTGTGGGACAAGATTTCGGAAGACGACGAGAAGCGGTATGGAAAGCTATGGCAGCAGAGCACCATGCGCAGCGCCGTGGCGGCGGGACTTGCCCTGAACATCTTCAACCGCCAGGCCGATAAACTCTACATGGGTAACATCGCGCAAATGGTGAACGTGCTGCAGTCGCTGCTGCTGACGGATGGTCCCGAAGGGGAGCATTGCGTCCGCACAACGACCTATCACGCGTTTGCGCTCTTTAAGGCCCACCGTTCGAAGACTGCCGTGCGAATCGAGACCGAGGATTCCGCGCCATTAGGGCTTTCGGTGTCCGCTTCGAAGGGTCAAGGAGAATTGGCCACCTCCTTTGTGAATCCCCATCATGATTCCGATTTGCAGGTGAGTTGTACGTTACGCGGGGTTAGCGCCGAGGGGGGTAAGGCGCAGATTCTGCATGATGCAGACTGGAACGCATGCAATAGCTTTAACAGCCCCGATCGCGTGACTCCAAAGCCGCATCCAGTTCAGGTGAGCGGATCGACCATCCAGGTGGACGTGCCGCGCCTATCGGTGGTCACTGCGGTCGTACCGATTCACTAGGAGGTCGAGCGTTCGCCCTCTTCGGAATCGCTCTGAGCCGTCCGCTTCTGCTGCAGAACTTCCTTCAAGGACTGCCCAGCGTGGAGAATGTGGTCTCGCAGGAGTGTGCAAGCCGCAGCCACGTCGCGGTTGCGGCACAGTTCCAGAATCTTGTGGTGTTCTTCGTTCGCGCGCTTGATCCCGTGCGTCAAATATAGTTGCAGGCGAGTATACCGTTCGCCGCTGTTATTGACGTTGCGGATAACCGCCATAAACCGTGGCAGGACTGCGCGCGCGTATAGGATGGAGTGGAATTGCCAGTTCAGGCGTCCCCACCCGGAGACATGATCCTCTCGCCGCAGTTCGCTGACGTACTTCCGCAAGATTGCGGCTGCTTCGGAGAAGTCCTGGTCGGTCAGATGCGGAATTGAGAGTTTCAAAACTTCAGGCTCAAGCAGCGCGCGAATGGAAAAAAGTTCTTCGATATCGTCAGGGGAGAGTGCCGGCACGATGGCACCGCGATTGGGAACGATGGCAATCAGCCCCTCGGCGTCGAGTTGACGCAAAGCTTCGCGAACCGGAATTCGGCTGACATGAAACTGGGTTGCGATGGCGTCCTGGCGAATTTGAGCGCCTTCCGGGATTTCGCCACGGATGATCTGCTCGCGAAGTCTGTCAGCCACCGCCGAAGTCAGGGATTGGCGTTGGATTGCCGAGTCCGTTGCGTTTTGTAGTTCCATCTTGAGAGTTTTCGTGTATAAAGCAGAATCGACGAATCGAAGCGCTCTAACTCTCACATTATACAGTATGTTTTATCCATGCGATCCTTCCTTTGTCGCCGCTGTCGTGCCAGTTAGCATGCCGCTTTTCTGATTCACAATTGGCCGCTAGGCAACGAACCGTCTGCACGCCGCCTTTCGGACTCCGCTGTGTTTGCGTTGCGGCCACTCCGCTGAATCGTCCAATAGATGGGAACCCCCAACAGCACAATCAGCAAGCCGGGCCATGTCGTTACGGGCCGGTAGGCAAGGAGCACCAGAAGGATCGCACTCGCGGCAAGAATGTAAAGCAAGGGAATGACTGGGTATCCCAGAGTTCGATGGGGACGCGGAACTTCCGGACGTTTGATCCGAAGCCGGAATACGCCCGCAACGGTCAAAATATAGAAAATGAGAGCGGCCGAAATGACATATTCCAGCAGATTGCTGTACAGGTTTCCCCAGGATTGCGCTCGCGGATCGAAAACGCGGGGCAGCACCAGCATCGCCGCCCATAGTCCCTGCAGTCTCAGGGACGAGGCAGGAACGGTCGCCCGATTGAGTTTCCCCGCGAAGGGGAAGAACAGCCTCTGCCGCGCCATCGCATAGTAGACGCGCGCTCCGGTGAGGGTCAGCGCATTGATCGTCCCGAAGGTCGAGATCATGATTGCGACCGCCATCACTGCGTTACCCGCACCGGGAAAAATCGCTCGCAACGTGGCGGTTCCGACACGGTCGGCAGGCGCGTGCTGGATCGCGTCCAGAGGAAGCGTTACGAGGTAGGCGATGTTCGCCAATATATATAAGGTGATGACTGCGATGGTTCCAATGACCATCGCCCGTGTAACGTTGCGTTCCGGCCTCCGCACCTCGCCGGCAGCAAACGCGATATTGTGCCAGGAGTCCGCAGAGAATAGCGACCCCGTTTGACTCAGGCAGATGGCAACCAACAGCGCCAATGCGTTCGTCCAGTTCAATGCGGTCCCGAGAGAGGAGACTCGTTGCGGCTGGAAAGGATGGGCGAAGTTAGCGTGCATTGCTGCAGGGTTCCGCCCCAGCGAAATTCCCAGAACAATCAGCCCCAGCACGGCTCCAGTCTTCGTGACGGTGAATATATTCTGAATCAGCTTCCCGTAACGGAGGCCGAGTGTGTTGCTGAAGGTGAGTAGCGCGATCACGCCGATGGCGAGCAATTGCGCCGTCGAAAGCGATAGGGCGTATCGTGTTGAAATATGAACAGGCGAGATCAGGTAGCGATCTTCCGCAATCCGCGGGCATACTATGCCGGTGAATCGGGCGAAGGCCACAGCAACCGCCGCGATCGTGCCGGTCTCGATGACGGAAAAAAGAGTCCAGCCGTAGAGAAAACCAAACAGGGGCGAATACGCCTCCCGCAAGTAGACATACATTCCACCAGCGTGCGGCATCATGGCCGACAGTTCGCCGTAACACAGCGCGCCCGCGATGGTGAGCGCCCCGGCCACGCCCCAGGCCACCAGAAGCCATCCGGCGCTGCCGATGTTCCGCGCCATCTCGGCCGGTACGATAAAGATGCCAGACCCGATCATGGCCCCGACAACCAACATGGTCGCATCGAAGAGACCCAATCCCCGAGTGAATTCGCGGTGGTCGGCGGCGGATCGGCCTATAGGCGCCAAGCCGGTTGTTTCGATCAATGTTTGCCCCTTGGATGCAATTGCGTTGACGATTGCATATTGTATCCATAAAATACGCAAATGCCCATCTTCGAGGTAATGTCCTCACCACCTGGCCTGGACAGACCAGGATGCTGGTGACGCAACTCCGCAAGATCCTGGTGATTGACCCGTGCGCGGATCGTGAGCTCATGCGCCAGGTTGTGAGTGGGACCTCCGGATCTGGTCTTTTCCACACGGGTTGAGCGGGCAGCAAGTTACAGTATTCGGAACAGGTGTGTTAGCGAAGTGACGGGAGGAGAACAATGAACTGGAAAGGCGTGATGCCGGCTATAACCACTTGCTTCAGTGAGGATCTCCACGTCGATCATGACTTCGTTGGAGCACACTGCCGCTGGCTGCTCGATAACGGCTGTACCGGGATCGTTGCTCTCGGCTCCCTGGGAGAGGGCGCGACCCTGTCATTCGACGAGAAGCTCGAAATACTGCGCACCTGCGTCGGGGCGGTTCACGGGCGTGGGACGGTTGTGGCTTCCATCTCTGCCCTGACGACTGCCGAGTCTGTGGATCTGGCGAAAGCAGCCGCCGACATCGGCTGCGACGGCCTTATGGTGCTGCCTCCTTATGTGTACAAGGGCGACTGGCGCGAAATGAAGACCCACGTTGCTGCCGTGTTTGCCGCTACACCACTGTCTTGCATGCTCTACAACAATCCCATCGCTTACGGAACGGACTTCCTTCCCGAGCATATTCGCGAATTGGCGGGGGAGTGCGCGAACTTCGAGGCAGTAAAGGAGTCAAGTACCGACGCCCGGCGAGTCTCTGCGATTCGCGCGCTACTGGATCGCAGACTGGAGATTTCGGTTGGCGTAGATGATGCAGTGCTCGAAGCCATTGGGGTGGGCGCAACCGGATGGATTGCAGGTCTGGCCAACGCTCTGCCGCGCGAGTCCGTCGATCTGTTCAACTGCGGTGCGAACGGTGACAGCGATAAAGCGTTCGAACTGTACCGCTGGTTTCTGCCACTCCTGCGCATGGACACCGTGCCCAATTTCGTGCAGCTGATCAAGCTGGTACAGGCAGAAATAGGGATGGGAAATACGCGCGTGCGTCCGCCACGCCTGGAGTTGGTGGGGGACGAACTCGCGCAGACCAAGAAGACAATCAGAGCTGCGCTTCGCTCCCGCCCGCAGCCCGTGAACGGATACGCGCTGAATACGCGAAAGTGATTTCTGACTTTATGGCAAACCTCTCTGGCAGATCGATGATTGGGTTTCGGGAAGGCGAGGGCACAGGGGATCTCCTCTACGCCACCAATCCGCGCAATGGGCAGCGCCTGCAGCCTGGATTCGTCCCAGCAGACTCCGATGAAATCGATCTCGCTGTCCGGTTGGCGTCCGAAGCTTTCCCTGTCTACAGCCGCATTTCCGGACGCGAACGCGGCGAGTTCTTGCGCAGGATTGCGGCGAAGATTGAATCGATCGTCGCTGAAATAGTCGAGCGTGCTGGGCAAGAAACTGCTTTGCCCCCAGCGCGCCTGCAAGCCGAAACTGCGCGCACCTGCGGCCAGCTGCGGCTGTTCGCCGAGGTGGCGGAAGAAGGATCGTGGGTGTCAGCACGGATTGACCTCGCTAATCTGGACCGCAAGCCCGTTCCCAAGCCGGATATCCGTTCCATGCTGCGCCCCCTGGGCCCGGTGGTGGTCTTCGGAGCCAGTAACTTTCCCCTGGCCTTCTCCGTCGCGGGAGGCGATACCGCTTCCGCATTCGCGGGGGGAAATCCCGTCATTGTGAAAGCGCATGCGGCTCACCCCGGTACTGGCGAACTCGTCGGCCGGGCGATTCAGGCCAGCGTGCGCGAGTGCGGCCTGCCCGAAGGCGTGTTCTCGCTGTTATTTGGCCACGGTGCACAGGTCGGCTCGGCACTCATGAGACATCCGTTGGTGAAAGCCGGAGGCTTCACCGGGTCACGCGGCGCCGGGAGAGCACTGATGGACATCGCCGCCGCGCGCCCGGAGCCGATCTCGTTCTACGCAGAAATGAGCAGCACCAATCCTGTCTTCATCTTGCCGGGCGCGCTGCGAGAGCGAGGAGAGGCGATTGCGGCAGGATTGCACGCTTCATTCACGATGGGTGCGGGACAGTTTTGCACCAAGCCAGGGATGGTCTTTCTGCCGAAAGGGACAGACGCAGAATCGTTCAGGGAAAAATTGCAGCAAATGGTCGCGGGATCGGCGCCCTTCCATCTGCTCACGTCAGCGATTCATTCTTCTTATGCGGCGGCCATCACGGGACGCAAGACGGAAGCCCAGGTGAGCGTTGTGGCCGAAGCTCCGCAACAAGACGGTGGTGGCGGCTTCTCGGTAGCCTCCGCCCTATTTGAGACGGACGCGGCATCGTTCCTCGGTTCGAATCTGGATGAGGAAATTTTCGGACCCACCACGCTGCTGGTGCAGCACTCCACGCGCGGAGAAGTCCTCAAGATTGCCCGGGAGATCGAAGGCCACCTCACCGCGACAATTCATGGCACGGAGCAGGATCTCCGAGAATTTGCCGACTTGGTCGCGATTCTTGAGACCAGAGTCGGACGTCTGGTGTTCAACGGATTTCCTACTGGCGTCGAGGTGTCGCACGCGATGGTGCATGGCGGGCCCTACCCCTCGACTTCGGATGGGCGATCCACATCGGTAGGGAGCCGAGCCATCTTGCGTTTTGCGCGGCCAGTTTGCTATCAGGGATTCCCCAACGAAGCTCTGCCAGAGGAACTCAAAGACGAGAACCCGCTGGGGATTTGGCGCATGGTCGATGGACAGATGACGCGAGAGGCGACCCTCCCTTCGTTGTCGCGAGGCTTGGAAAAATAGTCACTCGTTCACGATCTGAGTTCGTCGCTTGAGAGGAATCGTCTACGTCCACCATGAATATTCGATTTCGTAAAAACAAAATTGCATTTCCTATTGCGGATGCGGTCCGAGCAGGTTGCTTCGCGATGAGCCTGATCGTGACCTTGCATTCCTGGGCTGCCCAGCAAGAGAACGACAAGAAGAAACAGCCGCCTACTCCCGGACCGATGCTCAGTCAAGGCACGGTCGATCTTGATACGCCCGAGTTTACGCTGAGTCTGGTGCGCAGCTCGCAAACTGTCGCCGCTCTCAAACCGAAGAACGCTGGCGATTTCGATTTCACTCCCGGCGATCTTCTGATTGCGCGTTCCAAGGATGGTTATTTTCATCTTGGAGACATCACTCTGCGTCTGCGAGCCGGGGACTCAGGCGATTGGAAGAACTATTCCACCGCTGCTGCTCGCGATCCGGTAAAAGCGTTGTCGACTTCCATGAACGTGTTAGCCGCCGCGGACCTGACTCCGGCTTTGCCCTCTGACGTGCCGCTGGAGATTACGCGAACGTGGGCGCTGGAAAGTGGGAAGCTCGTTTTGCGGTTCACGCTGAAGAATAAATCGACGGGCACAGTGCAAATCGGGGCCTTGGGCATCCCGATGATCTTCAACAACGTGCTCAACGAGCGATCGCTGGAGGACGCGCACGCGAAATGTTCCTTCTACGATCCATACATAGGGGAAGACGCCGGATACCTACAGGTGACCCGACTAAGCGGGCACGGTCCAGCATTGCTAGTGGTGCCTGACGGCAAGACTCCCTTCGAAGCTTACAACCCGATCCTTGATCGCGCAGGCCGTCGGGGTCCGAATCCTGTCTTCACAGATCCCACCCCGCGCGGCATCACCTTTGAAGGCTTTTACGAGTGGATGATCCACAGCCAGGCTTACGGCGACAACGAGTGGAAGAAAGCCCAACCGTGGAATCCGCCCACCAGCCTGACTCTCGCGCCAGGCGAGTCGAAGACCTATGGCCTGAAGTTCCTGCTATCGGACTCGATTCGCAACATCGAGAAGACTCTAGCGGACGCCGGTCGCCCGGTGGCCGTCGGCATTCCCGGTTACGTTTTACCGACCGACCTCGACGGACGGCTGTTCTTGAAGTACCCCAAGAGCGTGAAGTCGATCACGGTCGAGCCCGAAGGCGCAATCACGATCAGACGCGACGCTCCTACCGCCGCAGGCTGGCAGTCATACACGCTGAAGGCCAAGACTTGGGGACGCGCTCGTCTATCGGTGACTTATGCAGACGGCTCCGTACAAGCGATCAGCTACTTCATAATCAAGCCGGCAGCGGAAGCTGTGTCCGACATGGGCCACTTTCTCACGACTACGCAATGGTTCACCGACCCCAGCGATCCCTTCCATCGCGCTCCCTCGGTGATGTCGTATGACCGTGAGCTCAACCAGATCGTGTTGCAGGACAGTCGCGTCTGGATCGCCGGACTCAGCGACGAAGGTGGCGCCGGGTCCTGGCTCGCCGCGGCCATGAAGGAGTTGGGCCAACCAAACAAGGAGGAAGTCGACAAGCTGCAGCAATTCGTCGATGGCGTCGTTTGGGGCGGCCTGCAGTTCAAGGAAGGTTCGAATCAGTACGGTGTGCGCAAGAGCCTCTTCTACTATCAGCCCGACCAACTGCCGTCGAATTATTATCGCAGCGATTTGAATTGGAAGAGTTGGACCAGTTGGAGCAAGCAGGCATCGGAAGCGGTCGACCGCTCGTTCGACTATCCGCACGTCGCAGCCGCGTACTGGGTCCTCTACCATCTCGCGCGCAACAATGTGGGACTCGTCACGAATCATCCCTGGGACTGGTATCTCTTGCACGCGTACGAAACGGCAGTTGCAATGACGAAGTTCGCCTCGGGCTATGCCGAGTTCGGTCAGATGGAGGGAGACATCTTCGTTCAGATCCTCGCTGATCTGAAGCGCGAAGGTATGAATGCCCAGGCGGCCGCACTCGAAACAAAAATGCGGGAGCGCGCTGACCATTGGAAGTCCCAGGCTTACCCCTTCGGCAGCGAGATGCCCTGGGACTCGACCGGCCAGGAAGAAGTCTATGCGTGGACAAAATATTTCGGCTACGACGACAAGGCCGAAGTAACACTCAATGCAATCCTGGGATACGACCCCACGATCCCGCACTGGGGATACAACGGAAGCGCCCGCCGTTATTGGGATTTCATCTTCGCCGCAAAATACAGCCGGATCGAGAGACAGTTGCACCACTACGGTTCCGGCATCAATGCGATTCCGCTCTTGTCGGAATATCGCGAGCATCCCGATGACTTCTACCTGTTACGGGTCGGCTACGGTGGCACCATGGGCGCGCTGACAGACATCGACCAGGAAGGTTTTCTATCTCCGGCATTCCACTCTTTTCCCGACATGCTCAAGCCCGATCCGCTCTCCGGCGACAACGGACCCAATTTTTTCGGCCATGCGTGGAATACGGCAACCTACATCGTGCGGCATCCGGAGTTCGGCTGGCTGGCGTTCGGCGGCAATATCAAGGCGGAAGGCGATATCGTCAAGGTCACTCCTTTGGATTCCTTCCGAACTCGAGTTTACGTGGCTTCGCTAGGTCTGTGGCTCACGCTTGACGCGGGCAATTTTGAGAATGTCGAGGTCAACTCCAAAACCGGTGCAGTGCGGGTGGGCCTTGATGCAGCCACGCCGTTTACGCCTACGGCGCGCCTGCACATTGAACGGCCAGGTCAGGGTCAGCCAGGTCAGGATCGACAAGGTCAGGCGCGGCCCGGTCAGGTGAACAGCAAGGCCTATCGGCCGGTCAAGGCTCTGGCGTCCGAGCGAGATGCATGGATTGTGCCCTTGGGCAAGGAGATCACTTGGGTCGAGTTGGCACCGAACCCTTACGAACACTAGCCGTCGGCGCGGGGAAGGTCGTTTCCTTGGTCTTTCTACTTTTCTTTCGACGACGCTGCCGCTCGTCAGGAGAAGTAACTGGTTTGTCCCTAGGTGCTTCACTTTCGCAACGTTCGCGGCGCCTGGTGACGCACAGGGCGATCGACTCGTCTTGTCTCGTGTCTGACAAAAAGATGATCCAGACCATCTTGATTGTCTGCCTGATCGTTTGTGGTTCGACTCTAGCGGGGCAAACTGCTGCCGTATCCGGCACTGCTGTACCGGTACCAACACGCCAGTTCGACCTTACGCGGTTGGGCTTTCAGCAACTCTCGGAAATGGCGCGACGCTCCGGGGCGTCGAATCTTTCCCTCGATTTTCTCGATCGCGACCATGTCCTGTTTACTTTCAATCCCAAGAAACTGTTTACTCGCCTTCCCGACTGTCCTGCGACGCATGACGACCACATCGTACACGCCGCTATTCTCGAAATTTCAAGCGGAACAGTGCTGAAGGAAACGGAGTGGTATGTGCACGATTCGCGTCGCTATCTCTGGACGCTGGGAAATGGAAAGATCCTCCTCCGAAAGCTCAACAGCCTCTACGTCGTGGGTGCAGGTTTGCAGGAAACGCCTCTCTGGACCTCGTCGAAGGATATTCTTTGGGTGTCGGTGACTCCCGATGGGAAACAGATCATCACCGAAACCCTGGCTGACGCTGGCTCGTCTCCCTCCAAAGCAAAGCAAACTTCGAAACCGCGAGTTCAAATCACATTTCGGGATGCCGAGTCGCTGGCCGTTCTACGCCTGATCCAACCTGAGAAGACGGCCGATGTGGAAGCGACGAGTTCCGGCTTTGCCAGCGTGATTTCCGGAGCCACCGGGAGAGTCTGGCTGGTACGCTTTGGCCCGGATGAAAAGCAGCGCGCAAATATCGCACGGGTGCGGACCAGGCGCGCTCCTGACGTTCTTTATCTGAGCAGCAACACGTTGCTGATCGGGCGCGACTCCAGCAGTAAGCCGGGATACAGTGTCAGTGCGTTCACCACGACCGGAAACCGCCTGTGGCGGCAGCATTGGGACGCGCACCGGTACTTCCCGGCGCTGGCGCGTAGCGAAGATGGCAGCCGGTTCGCCATCAGCACGTTCAGACTGGTAGATGTTCCCACGTCCGCCTCCGCTGACGAGCAGCTTCCCTCGCAGCAGGAGGGGCTGGAGCAGCGAATCGAAGTGTTCAATACCGCAAGTGGGACTCCGGTACTCTCGGCAACGGCCTCGCCGGCTATGTTGAACGGGGAGAATTTCTCGCTTTCACCGGACGGCTTGCACCTCGCCGTTCTGCGTGGGACGCGGATCGACTTCTATGATCTGCCCGAGATGTCTTCCGAAGAACAGGCGAAATACTCAGCCGCGAAAGCCGATGTGCCGGGACTATACGTTCCACCGCCCGATACCGTGCAGTCGGAGGCGAACGACCTCGCCTTCACGGCGGCTGACACCGAAGCGGAGGCCGCAGCAACAGACGCGACGGCTTCGGCAGATTCGTCCAACCCGCCGACCACGGCCCGAAGTTCATCTTCTGCAGCCGTCCCGGCGTCACCTCCGCCTTCTCCCACTCTTCCGGCGGACGGCAGTATGCTCAGCGGTTCGATGATTACCTTGAAAAGCCGCAGCCAGGTCGTTGCGCTGGAAGTCGTCGTCACCGATCCTAAGAGTGGTCACACCGTCAAAGGTCTGGCACGAGGAGACTTCCAGGTTCGCGAGGACGGCAAGCCCCAAACCGTCACTTATTTTGATGAAGTGGAACCTCGGCCCCCTCTGCCGGCCCCCCAACGGAAGGAGGTCGATGCCAACATCTTCAGCAATGATTCGCCGACTCCAGAGACCGAGTCCGTGACCATGATCTTGTACGACCTCCTGAACACGCCTATCGATGAGCAGCAGCGCGCCAAGATGGAACTGCTGAAGTTTCTGCAGCACAAACCGAAGGACACTCGATTCGCCCTCTGCGCACTCTCCGACCGGCTGCAGATGGTGCAGGGCTTCACCCCCGATGAAGACCGGCTGGTCAAAGCAGTGAAAGGACAAAAAGGATCGCTGCGGTATACGTCCCTGCAGAGTCAGGATATGCAGGACCAGCAGATCGTCTCCTGGTTGATGCAAGGTTCGGCGAACTTGGTTTTAAGGGGCGGCGCGAAGTATGGCCCTATGGCGCAAAGCATGCAGGATATGGCGGGCAGGCTGGAGCAGGAGGATTCTCAGCGCCGCGGTCGCGATCTCGACATGCGCGCCTGGCTCACGATGGATGCCTTCGCCCAGTTGGCGCGATACCTCGCAGCCATTCCCGGGCGCAAGAGTCTGATCTGGCTTTCCGGATCTTTTCCGCTGGGTATTTTTCCTGGAGTGGATTTGAGGAACTCCGATTCGTCCACCGGCAGCTACACAGAGCAGGTCAAACAAGCGGTAAATCTTCTGGCGGAGTCACACATCGCTGTCTACCCGGTAGACGTGCGAGGACTCACGGCCTATTCCATGCAAGCATCGACGTTCACCGATGCTCCTGACTCAACCCATCCGTCGCCGACTTCACAATCGTCTTACGGTCGCAGTTCGGATATCAAGCGGTTGGACGAACTTGGGAACCTGACCGGCACGGGCGATATCGGTTCCAACTTACCGGGAGGCGATTCGCCCTTCATGCAGGAGATGACCGAGCACGGAATCATGGACAGTATCGCCGCCCAGACCGGCGGCAAAGCCTTCTACAACACGAACGGTATCGAGCAGGCCATGGCGGTAGCCCTGGAGCAGGAAACGAACTACTACGCGCTCTCCTACGCTCCTTCGAACAAGAAATACGATGGCAAGTTTAGAAAGATTAAGGTCTCTTTGGCCCCAACCGAGAAGAAACTTCGCGTCAATCACCGGTCTGGCTACTTTGCCGTGGATCCCGATGCCGGGGAAGTCGCAAAGGACGCAGCCAAGGGATTTGGCTTGGTTGCCATGCAACATGGATCTCCGCAGGCCCACCAGATTTTTTTCGAGGCGCGGGTGGTTCCCCTGGGCAAGCCTCGGCAAGTTGACCCTACTGCAGCGGGAATTAAGCTTCCGGTAGCAAAGAAGAAGAAACACCACGAACAGGACGCCCGGCCACCTGAACCTGTGGAAGTGCAGCGCTATGTCGTGGACTATGCTGTTACACCCAACCAACTGCGCTTCGATGCCACGCCGCAAGGAACTCGCCACGGCGTAAGCAATTTCATGATTACCTCATTCGACGAGGATGGAACTCTGCGCAACAGTATCCTCAGCCGCGCCACCAGCGAGTTGAAGCCGGAAGACTATCAGGAAATGCAGGTAGGTGGGCTGCGATTGCGCCAGCAAGTCGACGTGCCCGTGCAAGCCGCGTCGATGCGCCTCGGCGTGCAGGATGCCCTCACCGGCCACATGGGAACCGTCGAGATTCCCTTGCCGGTAAAGGCGCCGCCCGGAGTCGAGCCGAGTCTGGCGCATACCATGCCCGAAATCGAGCCGGATTAATGCGGAGGACCTTCCTGCTCGGGAAGTAAATAGTCCTCATCGTCGATACAATGACGATAGACCCGGATTTCGTGCCGGACGGCATGGAGGGCTCCTCGCCCCCAAAGATTCGCAGGCTCGATATCGTCGTCGGTGTTCGCGTCAAAGCCTTCGTCGGGCTGCACGAACTCGTTGAACTGATGAATGATCAGGAAGATGGGATCCAGTTGCCGTGCGTAAGCCATGAAATCGTGAAGCGTGACGTAGGATCTGTTTTCTCCGAAACGGAGCCCGTCATCGGCGCAGTACGGCAGCGAGTTTGGATTCGGGCAGCCCCATCCGGCTTCTACTCCGGCAGTGGCGATGGAAGCCGTGAAATTCTCAACCCGCAATCCGCTCCCCGTGGTCGTTTCGTTATACGACGGATAGTACGGGCACGCGGGAGTTGTGCAGGAAGTCTTTAGCCGGTCAACCCAGCTCCAGAAGCCGTATCCGGGATTGATCTCGACTGGGCCGTCTGGAGTGCCTTGCGCCGCCCAAAGACCGGGCTGAGCGTCGAGATATCCGGCCATCATCCTGAACGTATACTTGCGCGAGATTTCCGGATGGTTTTTCAGGAACTTTCTGATTTGAAACCAGAGTGGATTGTCGGCGCGATTAGGATCCTGCGCCGCTCCCAAAAAAATCAGCATGAGCGGCTTGCCTTTGTACACGACCTGCCGCTGCGGATATTTGTGCAGCAGCGATCCGAAGAATTCAATTTCTTTCTCGAACGCGGTTTTGCCGTCAAGGTCTTTGTACAAGACGTCCTGGTCGCTGCCGCCGAGCAGGGGAATCAGTTTGAGCCGGGTTCCGAGCTTTGTCCATGCCGGATAGAGATTGCCGGTATTGTCGCGAATGTTCTGGTTGTCCACCCGAAAGGAAGGGCTGCAGTCCGGAAGATATTTCTTGGCGAACCATTCGCTGTTGAAGATGCAGCTGACGTTGTTGGTCACCTCGCTGATGGCGGCGTCGACTCCCATGTATTCCAGCCAATCGGTGTGCTGCTTGATCACCGCTTGATCAGCGCTGTCATAGCCTCCGCCCACAGAGCGCATGTCGGAGGACTGCACCAAGGGCAGGGCCGCCGTGCCCTGAAATGTCACAGCATGGGGCCCGAACCAGGCCTCGTATTCCATGACAACGACATGGCTGTCTCCATCCACGACCAGAGGAGCGCTTGGATCGTCGGACGATGCAGCGCACAGAGCCGCGCTGCACAGGAGAAGGGCAGGGATCAAGAAGACATGTCTATCAATTCGCATAAGCTGATCTCGCTTAGCTAGGAGTTATTGCGGGCACGAGAGCGTCAGGCGCCGCAACTCGCCATTCGTCCACCCCGTGCCATCGGTCGGTAAGTGCGTGAAGTACACGTAATAGCTCTTGCCTAAGATGTGTGGATCGTCTCCGAGTCCGACGGCAGTAGGATACGCCGCGATCGGGCCGAAGGTGCCAAGCAGGGTGGGAGTTGTCCACGCAAGGCTGTCGATGGATTCGGCGTAATAGAACGTTGTGTCGTTGGAGATGATCATCACGTAGCGTTGCAATGCGCTGCTGAAGTGGATATCGATATACCCTCGCTCTTGCGAGGAAGATCTTGGAAGGAGGTTGGTGGACGCTCCGCCAATCCCCGGTTGCAGATCCCAGCTGCCCTTATAGAATTTCTCGAAGGCGACGGTGCGCGGAGACTTTGACCCGAACGCTGCCTCCAGCAAGGAGGAGACCAGCGCTCGCGCCACCGAGACGTTGGTGGTGGTGTTGGCGTGAAGCGTGCCATCGGCCATCCAGTCGGGAAAGTACAGGTAGAAATATTTGCCGTCGGGCGAGAGCACGAGCGGTCCGTCGCCAATTTCCCAGCCGTCGAGCCCGACCTCGTAAGCCTGGTTCAGACGAACGATCTCCCCCAGGTCGGTCCAGTGCAGTCCATTGTCGGTGGAGGCGGCCAGCCCGAGCGCCGCGTATAGCGCGTCGTTGGGAAGTTCGGCATGATACGTCACCAGCAGGTTGCCCGCTCCGATCATGCCCGCGGGAACCTGGTAGACGGGGCCTCCGCCCATGTAACCGTAGCTGGGATAGTTGGGATTCACAGCGAGATCGGGATTCGGGGAAATGCTGACGTCCTGGGGATCGCCCGTGCCGAGCGGGTTGCCGAGCGTGCCAGTGGTGGTGACCACCGACCCATACTTGTTGTTGCCGACCCAGTGACCATGCCACATCTGTCGGGAGTGCCCCGCGCCATCGCTGGCAAAGAACTCGTAGCCATCAGTAGTCTTGATGACTCCCATCGGCGTGTCCGGCCAGGCAAAGCCGTTGTTGGTATCGGTGATTGGCGGCTCCGCTCTCTGGCCGGCCTCGTAACGCTGCTTGGGTGAGGCCACAATTTCGTTGGCGGTCACCACGGGTGTGCAAAGCTGGCTTGTAGCTTGCGCCTCCACGGAAACGGAAGCGGCTGCAGTCATAAGGCAGGCAGCGAAAATGGCGAAGGGGTTGCGCGGCATCATAATCAGTCTCCGTGCAATACGAACCCGGCAGCGCGGTGAAGGTTGCGGGCAGGCAAAAAGGATATTCACGAGGACGTTATCAGAGCGCGCTGCGTCGGCTGATTGTGTTATTGCGGACCATCGGCGTCATTAGCATGTTAAGGGGATGGGCGCTTGGATCCGGTGACTTATCTGCTAGCATCGGGGCTATCTGAAACCATTCCGAGGCGTTGATGGGCCGCTCATTCATACATCGCTTCCTGCTATTTTCTTCGGTGTTGTGGATTTTGTTGATCGTTACCCAGCCGAGTGAAAGCCAGTCGGCCACGGACGCGGAATCGACAATCAATGCGCCGGGTGTTCGGTTGCAGGTTCGGACCACCGAACTCACAGTCACAGTCCCTCTCTCGCACGTACTTGAGAAAGCTACGCGATCTACTGCGCGGGTGGTGCTTCTGAACGCAGAGGATGTCGTGCGTGCTCAGGTCGTTGAGCCGGTCGAACTCGCGCGCCACCAAAAGCAATTGGTGCTCAGGCTGGCAAAGCCATTTGCGAGCGTTCCGGCTTCCGAGATGGAGGCCTTACATTGGCTGCGTGTGAAGTATGAGGTCCGGGCCGAGAGCGGAGAGATTCTGGCGTCGGGCATCGAGGCTCTGCATGCCGCCACAACCGATCCCTTCATACTCACTGCCGCCGCGAGTCGAGTGGCGGCTGCCGGGCGCCCGTATCGAGTGCAGGTGCATGTCAGGAGCAATAACGGCTCGCCGCTGGCGGGAGTCGAGGTACGAGGAGATGTGACCTGGGACGATGACGGTGGCAAGGAAAGGAAAGTTAACGCCAGCGCAATCACGAATGCAGCGGGGAACGTCACGCTTCCGCTCCTGATTCCACGGGACGCCCACGCGAACGATGGAGACCTTACAGTCAACGTCAAGAGTGGCCTGGTCGCCCGCTCGGTCGAACGGAGGGTAGAGTTTCGGTCGCGCAGCTATTTGATGCTCGACACCGACAAGGACATCTACCAGCCGGGACAGGCGCTGCACACGCGCATGTTGCGATTCGATTCCGAGCGCAAAGCAGTGGATGGCGACACGCTCGATGTGCGGATTGACGATGAGGAAAGAACACTGGTCTTCAAGCAGACCGTTGCCACGGATGCTTTTGGCGTGGCGCACCTGGATTGGCAGATTCCGACGAATGTCCGCATGGGGACTTACGTCATCCGCGCCTGGCTCTCCGGCCAGGAGGATGACGGGTGGAATGTCCAGGCGGAAAAGTCAGTCAATATCTACCGGTACGATTTGCCGACCTTCCGCGTCTCTGCGCATCCGGATCAGCCATACTACCTGCGGGGCCACAACGCCGACATCACCGTATCTGCGGAATATTTGTTCGGCAAGCCGGTCACGCGTGGCAAGGTTCGGGTTGTAGAAGAGAACGAACGTAAATGGAACTACCGCAAGCAGCAGTGGGACACGACAGAAGGCCAGGTTCAGACTGGAGAACTCGATCGCGACGGACACTTCACGACGCACTTCGATCTGAGTGAGGCCCACGCCGGACTTGAGGACGACGACAACCTGCAATTTCACGATGTAAACGTGGCGGCGTACGTGACGGACCTGGCGACCGGGCGCACCGAGCAGCGGAGGTTCGAGCTGCGCGTCACGAAGAATCCGATTCACGTCTATGTCAGCTCCATGCCAAGCCGAAATCCGAAGATGCCGCCTACTTTTTTTGTCTCAACGTTTTACGCTGACGGTCGGCCGGCGCGCTGCAAGGTTCTGCTGAATTTGTATGACGATTCGGATGACGATAAGAATCAGAAGAAACGATCCCTGCGCACCGTCGAGACAAACAAGTACGGACTGGCAAAGGTAAGCGACCTGAACATTCCGGAGGACGAAGATCGCGATTACTTGCTGGTTGAAGCGCGCGATGCGAAGGGGCTCGAAGGCAGGTACAAGCAGTGGATTTACAGCGACGACGATGATTCTGGGGTCGTCGAAGTGACGGCCTCCCATGCGATCTACAAGCCCGGTGATCCGATCGAAGTCACCCTGCGGAGCACGCGGCCTTCTCTGCACCTAGTGGTGCAGGCGGTAAGGGAGGGAGTCGTGCTGGCGAGCCAGCAAGTCCGGCTGCGGAATGGACGCGCCTTCGCTTCGTTTCCCCACGATCCACGTTTCACAGATGAAGTCACCATCCTTGCTTTCTCCCTGGAGGAGGAGTGGAGTTCTGCGGCGCTTGAAGGATTGCGGACGGTGCTCTACCCCAAGAATCGCCAGCTCGAACTGGGTATTCAGTTGGATAAGAACGAGCACCGGCCGGGCGAAGACGCTACCGCGCGCTTCGCGGTGAAATCCGCGGACAAAACCGGAACGGAGAGTGCGCTGGGGATCAAGATCGTGGATCGAGCGGTGGAAGAGCGGGCGCAGACGGACTCCGATTTTGGGCAGCGGAACAACTGGAACTGGTGGAACTGGTCGCTGTGGTCATCGAGTAATGATTCGAGTTTTGGAGGCATCTCGCGGAATGATCTGGATCGCATCGATCTGACCCAGCCGATATCACCCGATCTCGACCTGGTTGCGGAATACATCCTGCAATCCAGCTATCAAGATAGCCTCGAAATGCTGGAAGACCAGTCTCCCCTGGGGCCGGAACAAGTGTTTTCCAAGATACTCAGCAAGCAGTTTGAGCGTGTGGAGACTGGGTTAACCCGGTGGAACGAAGAGGGAAAACAGCCTCACGATCTGGCGGACCTGGAGGCCGTCGGAAAAGAAGAGAACGTGGACGTGCAGGGTCTGCTGGATCCCTGGGGAACACCTTATCGCTACGCACTCAGTTTCCAGAACGTACAACACATCCTGACCGTGATCTCTGCCGGACCCGACAAGCGCTTCGGCACGAAAGATGATTTCACAGCTCACCAGAGTTCGAGGTTGTACTTCGACCATTACACCAAGCTGATCGCAAGCGCCAGTCACGAACTGATGGAGAAGGAGGGGCGATTCATCCGCAACCTCGATACCCTTCAAGCGGAGTTGCTGAAGCGGGGAGTGGACTTCAAGGCACTCACCGATCCGTGGGGCAAGCCTTATGAGGCGCGGTTCCTGGTCTCGGGGCCTTACTACGTGACTGAGATTTATAGCCGCGGTGAGTATCCGGAGCAGAAAGGGAGCAACGGCACCCTGATCTGGCGGGATAACGTCGATTACTTTGTGCAGTCGCGGGCCAACATCAACAAGGTTCTTACCGCGCACCTCAATGCCGGCGGCGCATATCCGAACGATGAAGCGAGCTTCAAAAAGATCCTGCGGGAGGCAGGGGTTGACCTCGATGAATTACACGATCCATGGGGGCATCCTTACTACACGGTTTTCCAGCGCACCGCCCAATACAGCGACCGGGTCAGGATTCAGCAGACGAATAAATCTGGAGAACGCGTGGGCGAGCCAGTGACTCTGGTCCGTCAGGTTGTGAACGTGATGAGCGCCGGGCCCGACGGGAAGCCGAACACGCCGGACGACTTCCAGGTGGCGAACTATTCGATTCTCGTCTCCGAGCAAAGTGCGAACGACACCACGCCGCGTCCCGCTCCTCCGGGCATGAGCCTGGCCGAGAACACCGGAGCGATCAGCGGAACTGTAGTAGACCCAACCGGCGCGGTGATCGTCAACGCACAAGTCGAGGCCACGCTTGAGGGAACTGAACAAAAACATGACGCCAGAACGGACTCCGCAGGCCGCTTCGAATTGAAAGACCTGCAACCGGGAGTCTACGACATCCGAGCTTACGTACAAGGTTTCAAGGCGCTGGAAGTCAAAGCGGTACTGGTCCAGGCGACCAACGTGACGGAGGTGAGTTTCGAACTCTCGGTGGGCGCATCGAGTGAAACGGTCGAGGTGTCGGCAGCCGCAGCGACAGTAGAGACCACAAACGCTTCCGTGGCGGAGATTCGAAGCCTGTCGAATCTCGTCACGATTGCACCCGGCATGCTGAATGCCATGAAATCCGGTTCGATGGTCACGCCCCGCCTGCGCGAGGATTTCCCCGAAACCATGCTTTGGGAACCTGCGTTGGTCACGGATCGCCGCGGACACGCGAAGCTCAATTTCAAGCTGGCTGACAACATCACAACCTGGAAGCTGACGGCCGTCGGCTCAACAAAAAATGGCGAGTTGGGCCGGGCAGAGCAAGACCTGCGGGCGTTTCAGCCGTTCTTCGTTGAACACGATCCTCCCCGCATCCTGACCCAGGGAGATGAGATCTCGTATCCTCTGATTTTGCGAAACTATCTCGATCGCGCACAGACCCTGAAAGCGTCCATCAAGCCAGAGCCGTGGTTCACGCTCCTGGGCCCGGCGGAGACGCCGGTAGACATTGCAGCCGGAGATTTCGCGCGGGCAGTGTTTCGGTATCGCGCCGTGGCCGCGGTCACTGGCGGGAAGCAGCAAGTCACGGCAGCGAATTCGGAAATCGGCGACGCCGCGCAGAAGCCCGTCGATGTGCATCCGTTTGGTCGTCCGCTTTCGGTAACGACTGCGGACATCGTGGATCGGAAAGGAACGCTCACGCTGACAGTTCCCGACAATGTGATTCCTGGTTCTATAGCTGCGAGAGTGAAGATTTATCCGAACCTGCTGGCGCACGCGGTGGAAAATCTGGAGGCAGGTTTGGAAAAGCCGCACGGATGCGGCGAGCAGACCATCTCTTCCACTTATCCGAGTTTACTGGTGGCTGAGATCTACGCGAAGAGCGAACAGAGGCCGGCGATCGCTTTGAAGGCGCAGAGGTATCTCGCGGCCGGATATGAGCGTTTGCTGCGGTACCAGGCGGAATCGGGAGGCTTCTCCTACTGGGGACATGGCGAGGGTGCAGACCTGGCGTTGACAACGTACGCTCTGGAGTTTCTGCATCGTGCTGCGCAGGTCGTCACGGTGGACGATGGGGTTGCGCTTGCGGCAGAGCAATGGATCCTTCAGCAACAGGCTCCGAATGGATCGTGGCGCGGGCATTGGGACAAGAATGACAAGGATGCCTTGCTGTTGACCGCTTACGTTGCTCAGACCCTGGCGCAGCTCGGAGAAGACTCGGCGCAAGCGGCTCCACGCCGCAAGAGTCTGGAACGCGCTTTGGCGTTTCTCACGGCCCACCGTGACCTCGCGGATGAGCCCTACATCATTGCCAGCTATGCGCTGGCCGCGAAAGCAACCGGCGATGAGCGGACCTTCGAAAATCTGCTCGAATGGTTGCGCAGGAATGTCCATCAGCAACAGGGCGGCTCGTACTGGAGCCTGGAACGCAACACTCCATTCTATGGATGGGGACAAACCGGAGCACTCGAATCTACGGCTCTGGCCCTACGGGCATTAGCTTCAGGCGATGGCAGAGCGGGCGCCGACCGGTCTTTGATCCGCCAGGGACTGCTCTTCCTCTTGCGCAACGAGGACAAGGATGGCATGTGGTACAGCGGACAGACGACTGTGAATGTACTCAAGACATTGCTGAGTATGGTGGTGGCGCGCGACCAGGAGACCGCCGGCGAGATCACTGTGCGAGTGAACGGCAAAGAGGCGAAAGTCGTCGAGCTTCCTCTTGGGCGAGGTGTGGCAGCACCGATCGAAGTCGATGTCAGCGCGCAAGTGACGCCTGGCAAAAACCAAGTGGAGTTGGAGTACGCGAGCGAAGCCATGATGAGTGCCCAGGTTGTGGCTGACTTGTATGTCCCGTGGCAGGACAGCACTTCCGTCGCGTCGAAACCGGAGCCAAACGCGACGAGCGTGTTGCGATACGTTGTGGAATATTCGAACACCAAGGGCACGACCGGCGAAAGCGTCGAATGTCGCGTCCGCGCCGAACGGCTCGGTTACCGCGGATATGGAATGATGCTGGCGGAAGTTGGCTTGCCGCCGGGAGCGGACGTGGATCGTGACAGCCTGGAGAACGCGATACAGGGCAACTACGCGGTTTACCGCTACGATGTGCTGCCGGACCGCGTGGTTTTGTATCTATGGCCTGAGGCGGGAGGATCGTCCTTCAGCTTCCGGTTCCGGCCGCGTTTTGAAATGCAGGCTGAGACCGCCCCATCGGTGCTCTACGACTACTACAACCCAGACGCGTCGATTACATTAAGGCCATCGCTGTTTGAAGTTAGGCAGGGAAGTGGAGAGACCCGCTAACCTCGGAGCGATCGGCTAGAATCTCTCCTTGAGGCACAATCATGACTAATCGGAGTCGTAGCGCTATGAGTTTCCGCCGGACTGTATTCGGATTGACAACGTTGATTTTGATGGTTTCCCTGCGCGTATATTCAGACCCAGGAAACTCTGCGGACACAAATGCATCGGTTCAGGCTTTTCTGGGACGTTGGGATCTAACCCTGAAGACTCCGGTTCGCGAAGCTCCGTCATGGTTGGAAATCACGCAGGAAGACGGCCAGGTCAAAGCTCGCATGGTCAGCCGGTGGGGACACGCGCGGCCGCTTCCAAAATGTGAGATCACGAATGGCAAGATCACATTCGTTTCTCCCAAGGAGGAAGAAGAGAGAAAAGACGACATGGTCTTTGAGGGCAAGTTATCAGGGAAGTCGCTGGTAGGGACGACCACCGGACCCGATGGAACTCCGTGGCAATGGACGGGCGAGAAGGCGCCGTCGTTGACGAGAAAGGGCGAACCGAAGTGGGGGAAGCCGACACAGCTTTTTAATGGCAAAGACCTGAGCGGGTGGAGGATGAGTGATCCGGCGGCAACCGCGACCTGGACGGTCGAAAACGGAACGCTCGTGAGCCCGGGGCATGGTCCCGAACTTATCAGCGATGCCAAGTTTGAAGACTTCAAGTTACACGTCGAATTCAATTGCGCGCCAGGATCGAATAGCGGCGTCTACCTGCGCGGCCGGTACGAGCTCCAGATCGAAGACGATCCGGAGCCAGAAGGTCCGACCATGCGTACCGGAGGTATATACGGATACCTGGCCGCTTCACCGGAACAGCCGCGCAAGCCGGGAGAATGGCAAACGTATGACATCACGTTCGTGGGACGAGTAGTCACCGTCGTGCAAAATGGTCGCACCATCATCGATAAACAGGAAATTCCGGGGATCACTGGCGGGGCCCTGGATAGTCACGAGGGACTGCCAGGACCGATCTATTTGCAGGGCAGTGAGGCCGGCCATGTCGCCTTCCGCAACCTCACGATCACGCCAGTAGAATGATCGAGTCAGGCTGACAATCAGGGCTGACAAGAGGTTGTGAAGAACGCAGGGGTCGATCCGCTCCTCATGCTTGGATATATCCTGGTCAGCCGCTGTCAGTGCGAAGTCCCGCCGACGTAGTTTCCGTACCCTACGATGACCGTCGAGGTAACCAGAACCAGCAGGCTGAAGGCCACCAAGACTTTGGTTCTGGTTCCGGTGCCATTCCATTCTTTGAGCGCGATACCCCACAAGGTGCTAAAGATGATGATGCTGGCCATGTGCAAAGTCCAACTGGAAAACTTGTACCTTCCCATCTGGGTCTCGCCCATGGTGTAGAAGAAAAACTGCATGTACCAGGTCGTGCCCGCGAGAGCCGAAAAAAGGTAGTTGGCCAGCATCGGGGCCTTGACGGCCGCATCTTGTGCGACGGCCACGGCTACCGCCATCTCCTCGGCTGGAGCATCGGTGACCGTTTCAAGAATGCGCTCTTCATTGCGAGCGGGAACTCTTGCACGAATTTCAGATTCGAAGTACTGGTAGCCGGTGCGGTTGCGAATGTTCAGGATGACGCACCAGATGAAGTTGGTGGTGAAGCCGCCGGCGAGAACCACAACGAGTACGGGAAGGCCCTGCCACAGTGCCAGAGTGCCGTGCTGAATGGAGATGGCCTTGATAGGATCACCCGCCGCGAGTCCGTAGGCGAAACAGGCGCTCATCACTCCTGAGAAAGTGGCGACGAGCAATCCCTTCTTCAAGTCGAATTCCTTGATTGAAGCACGCTTCTGCTCGGTCGACATCTCGCTTTCTTTGGACACTCCGGCTGCGCCCGCGAACGCGATGCCGAGCAAACAGACTGCGACTCCGCCCAGAATGATCAGCCCGGAGTGCGTGCCGAGGACTTCGGATGCGAACACTCCCCGGAAAATTGGAGGCATCAAGGTGCCGAATGCGGCGGTGTATCCCAGTGCCACAGCCATGCCCAGCGACATCCCAAGATATCGCATGGTCAACCCGAAGGTGAGGCCGCCAAGTCCCCACAGGACACCGAATACATATGCCCAGAACAGGCTGCTGGCCGGCGCTTCATGCAGCACCGGCAACAGGTCACGCGTCATCGTCATCGAGAGAATCCATGGGGCGATGATCCAGCTGAAGAATCCGCCCACCAGCCAGTAGGTTTCCCACGCCCAGTTCTTCACTCCGCGGTAGGGAACGTAGAAGCTGGCCGAAGCGAGCCCACCGAGCCAGTGAAAGAACACCCCGAGCGCCGGGTTCATCGAATCCTCGGATTACAGAGCTGCATGCTCGCTCCTTAGCGCAGAAAGGCTTCCAAGAGACCGCCATCCACCGGAATGACGTGCCCTGTCGTCTTCGCACTTTGATCCCCGGCTAGCCACACAATGGCGGCCGCGCAATCCTGGGGAAGGATGGGCCGCTTGGTCACTGTACGTTGCGCATAAAACTCGGCGAGCTTGGCTCGTAGTTCCTCGGTCGACTCCGAATCCGCGAAAGCGATCTTGTATTTCTGCAGAGACTGGATCACACGATCGCGAGGGAACATGGTGGAACCCGCGACCACCGTCGCGGGCGCGATGCCATTGACGCGTACATGTGGGCCAAGTTTGATCGACAGTTCTCGTATCAAATGATTGAGAGCTGCCTTGCTTGTGTCGTAGGCTTCGCTGCCTTTCTTGGGCACGACAGCGTTGGCGGAACTGGTGAGGACCATGGCAGCGGGCAGGCCCTGATCTTTGAACACCCAGTCCGTCTGCTGGGCGAGAAGATAGTTGCCGGTGACGTTCACCAAGAAGGTCTGGGCCCACTGTGCCTCGGTGAGTTCGCCGTCAGCGCCGGGGACGGGATAGATCGCGGCTGTGTTGACGACGATATCGAGGCCGCCAAATTGAGAAACCGTGAAGTTCGTGGCCTCCGCAAGCGACGCCGAGGAACCGAGGTCGACTCGAGTGGGCGCGACAAACTCGGGAGATGCGAGCGCGCCGATTTCCTCGGCGACTTTGCGGGCACCGGGCTCGTCAAAGTCCGCCACGACGACATGGGCGCCCTTGCGCGCCAGCAGCAGAGCGACTTCACGGCCGATCCCGCTAGCGCCGCCGATGATGAGGGCGATCCTGCGGCTGAATTCTGCCTCCGCCGGCATGCGTTGCAGCTTGGCCTCTTCGAGTGCCCAATACTCGATGCGGAACGCCTCAGACCTGGGAAGCGCGACGTAGTTATGGAACTGCGTGAACTGCTGCGATTGTTCGGCGTGGCGGGCCTGCGGCAGGGGATGAGGAACTTCCCCATCTTCCAGAGCGTTCGCGCCGGCCATGACATGAATCGCATTGATGAAAAATTCGGTGGTGATCCGCGCTTCTTTCTTGTTCTTGCCGAAGCCGAACAGGCCCAGTCCCGGAACAACGACGACGGAGGGATTCGAATCCCGAAGCTTGGGGGAGTCGGCGCTCGCCCACGCGTCGTAATACTTCTTGTATGAGGCTCGATATTCGACCGCCTCATCCTGGATTCGGGCCTTGAGAACGCTCACATTTTCTCTTAAGGGATCCCAGGCGAGAAAGAACGGGCACACCCGCGTTCGCAGAAAATGGTCGGGGCAACTGGTGCCGAGTGATCCTAATTCCTTCGCCCACCTTGATCCAGCGAAGGTCAGAGCGTCTGCATCGTCGGCATAGTGCGCCACCACGCGGCGATTCGAGGACACTACACCCCGAAGCGCCGGGAGAATCTGAGTTGCGATGTTCTTGCGATCCGGAACGGGCTCATGCTCGACGCCGCCGAACAAAGAGCCCTTCTTCGCTTGATGTTGGAGAATGAATTCGCCCATCTGATCGATGGTGTGAATGCTATTCAAATAGCATTCGCGTTGCGAGTTTCCCCAGGTGAACAATCCGTGGCCGCCGAGAGTAAGGCCTTCCGCGCCGGGATTCTCTTTCACCGCCCGTTCAATCATGAGCGCTAGTTCGAATCCGGGGCGCTGCCACGGCACCCACACGATGTTGCGATCAAACTCTTTGTTGAACTCGTCCAGCTTGCGTTTTCCATTGGCGCTGGCGGCGAGAGCGATGGCCCAGTCGGGATGCAGATGATCGACATGCGGGAAGGGAAGGAAGGCGTGCAGAGGAGTGTCGATTGACGCCGCCACGCGATTCTCGCCAAAAGCCGAGAGTGGGTAATAACGAACCATCTCATCTTCGTGTTGCTCGCCACGATACAGCTCTTTGAGTTGTTCCAGACGATTGAGATAGAGCAGCGCGAATCCGGCCTCGGTGATGGAACCGAGATCTCCACCGCTGCCTTTTACGGCCAGCACGCGGACAGGCCGGCCGGTAAACGGATCGGGCAGATCCAGCTTGGAGCTGGTGTTGCCGCCGCCGAAATTGGTGATCCGCAAATCCGCTCCCAGCAGGTTCGAGCGGTAACGCAACAGCGACAACTGATTGCCGGCCATTCTCTGGCCTTCGACTTCGTTCCACAAATCTTTCAGGTGAGTCGTCGCTTTGATTTCAGGCATAGATACTCCCGCAATATTGCTCAAACCGTTCCGCGTGCTCGTCCCATTTATCGTTGTCAAGCGGCTCAAACGCTTCGGTGGGAAAAGATCGTTCCACGATGGCTCGCACTTCCCGCAGCGAAGACGCGCCTCCGGTCGCAAGAATCTGCATCGCGACATTACCCAATGCGGTTGCCTCAGCCGGTCCGGCGAGCACGGTTCTTCCGGTGGCATTGGCAGTCAGTTGGTTCAGCAATCGGTTCTTCGATCCGCCCCCGATGATACGAATCTGCCCAATGCGCTTTCCACTCACTTGTTCAAGATTCCGCAGGACTAGGCGATATTTGAACGCCAGACTTTCCAGAACGGTGCGTACATACGCTCCGGGTCCTTGCGGAATCGGCTGGTGAGTGCGGGTGCAGAATTTGTCGATGGCCGCGAGCATATCGGTCGGACGCAAGAAGGACTCGTCATCGGGATCAACGAGTTGACGAAACGAGGCCTCGCGACCTGCGAGTTCAATCAACTCATGATAGTCGTAGCTGTGGCCTTGCGCGGTCCAGGATTGCCGGCAGCCCTGCAGCATCCACAGGCCCATAACGTTCTTAAGCAGCCGCGTCGTTCCATTTACGCCACCTTCGTTGGTGAAGTTCAGGCGCAACGCATCAGAGGAGATCACAGGGGAATCGAGTTCGGTGCCGATCAGCGACCAGGTTCCAGAACTGAGAAAAGCCGTGCCATCGCGAGCCGAGATTGCGGCCACCGCCGAGCCCGTGTCGTGACACGCAGGGGCAATCACTGACGTTCCCGCTAGAGAGGTGTGACCTGCTATGTCAGCCAGCAGCGTGCCGACGATAGAGCTCGGCTCCACAATCGGCGATGGCAAATGAGCCGGCAGCCCCAGGCGCTGCATCAGGCCGGTGGCCCAGGTGCGCTTCACGGGATCCACCATCTGGGTGGTGGTCGCGTTGGTAAATTCGCAGACTGCATTTCCTGTCAGCCAGTAGTTGAACAGATCCGGGATCGTGACCAGATGTCTTGCTGCTTCCAGCATCTTCGGGGTCTGACGCCGCGCGGCGAAGAGCTGATACAGAGTGTTGATAGCCATGAACTGAATGCCCGTGGCCTGGTAGATTTCCTGCTTGCTGACTTTGGTGAAGACTTCCTCCATGACGCCGTCGGTCCGGCGGTCGCGGTAGTGGTAAGGATTCTGCAGCAACTCGCCGCGCTCTCCCAACAGGGCATAGTCCACACCCCAGGCGTCAACTCCAATGCCCGCCAATTCCACTTCACCAAGCCGCCCAAGCGCTTTCCTCACTTCAAACCAGAGTCGAGGCATGTCCCAATGAAGCGCCCCGCCGTAGCTGACGGGCTCATTGGGGAAACGATGGAGCTCCACGGTCGTGAGAATTCCTGACTGCAAATGAGCTAGAACGGCCCGGCCACTCTCGGCGCCAAAATCGAAAGCGAGATATGGTTTCGCATGATGGCTCTTAGGCATAAGAAGAGACATTCCGGGAATTCCGGGCCGCGCGTTCTTTGGTAATCCGCTCGAGGTAGCCACTCTGGCGGAATGCCTCCATGGGATTCCTGGGCAGACCTTTGGACTCACGCCAGTCCTGAATTACCGGGCGGACGTCGGTGGCGAATGCATCCTGCAACAAAGACTCTGCCCGCACCAGGTCGCAATTTTTCTGGGCCGTCGCGAGCTCTTGAACATCGACCAGAGCCGCCTTAGAGAAAAGTTCCTGCGCCATGGTTACGGTCTGGATCGCTTCCTCAATCTTGCCTTTGAGATTGTGACTCTGATCTACCATGTACGCGATGTCGGCCTTCTTGCCGGTTTCCCACTCGAAATATCGAATCTCGTGGAAGATGCGGAAAACCTGATAGGGATCGATGGAGCCTAGCGTCAAATCGTCGTCGGCGTAGCGGCGGTCGTTAAAGTGAAAGCCGCCGAGCATGTCTTCTGACAGCAGCCAGGAAACAATCTGCTCAATGTTCTGCGCCGCGTAATGATGGCCGGTATCTACCAAGACTTTCGCTTGCGGACCGGCCGCCCGCGATAAAAGCAGAGACATGCCCCAATCGGCGATATCGGTGTGATAGAACGCGGGCTCAAATGGCTTGTACTCGATCAGAAGTCGCTGGCCTGGAGACAACGCGCGATGGGACTCTTGCAACCCCTCGGTGAACCATTGTTTCCGTTGCCGGATGTTCGCTGTTCCGGGGTAATTGGAGCCGTCCGCAAACCATATGGAAATATCGCGGCTGTGCAGGCGCCGGGCAATCTCAATACTTTCCTGGGTGTGCTGCAACGCACGCTGGCGAATCGCAGAGTCGGGATTGCCGAACGAGCCGTACTTGTATTCCTGGTCCTGGAAAAGGTTGGGATTGATTGCGCCGGGAAGAACTCCGTACTGGTCGGCAAATGTTTTGATGTCGTCTGTGCTACGCACTCCATCCGGGCAGTCCCACAGAACATGCAGCGCTACTGTAGGGCAGACCCCGGTGAGCAGATGTACCTGGCCGGCATCGCTGAATTTTTCCTCGGTAGTAGTGGCCGCGGCTGGCTGGATGAATTTCCCGAACCGCGTGCCGGTGTTGGCGAAGCCCCAGGACGGCAGTTCAATGCGGAAGGACTCAATCGCATCGAATACTCGTTTTCTCTTGCCTTCGTCCATGGCGGACCTCTCTTTGATCTTTGACGACGGAGGTTACAATCCTTGTGGCACAAACGCACAGCATAACACTCTGAACAGTCAACCGCGTCATCAGAGGCCGAGGAGGATCAGGTGGAGCGTGCTAGATTGCAGCGTCCCAGATTATTGAGGGTGGTCATTGCGGTCGTCGTGCTAACGTCGGGCGCGGCCGCCACGCCGGTTCACCTGCGCTGCGAATATCTGGAGAATCCTCTAGGCATCGACGCAGCGTCCCCTCGCCTTTCGTGGCAGAGCGACAACAGCGAGCGCAACTGGATGCAAGCGGCTTACCAGGTTTTGGTGGCCAGCAATGACGAGAACCTGCGGAGCGGGAAAGCCGACGTCTGGGACAGCGGCAAAGTGGATTCCGCGGAGTCGGTGGGAATCGTTTATCGCGGCCCAGCGCTGGAATCGCGCAAGAGATACTACTGGAAAGTCCGTGTGTGGGATGCCGAGAGGCAAGTCTCGGAGTCGACGGAAGTGGCTTGGTGGGAGATGGGACTTCTGCACGCGACGGACTGGAAGGCCAAGTGGATTCGTTGGCAGAACCCGGAGGACGACGCCGACCGTCGTGACATCCGCTGGATTTGGCTGCCGGGTCAAGATGCTTTCGCGGTTGTGCCGAAGACGGCAGCTAAGTTTCGCGTCACCGTCGATCTTCGCCAAACTGAGAAACCGAAGGCGGCGGTCCTGATGCTTGCGACCCGAGGAGACTTCGTCGCGAAAGTGAACGGCCATAAAGTCGATTCCAAGAGTAGATGGACCACGTTCGACCGGAAGGATATTTCTGATCAGCTAGGCGTGGGCAAGAACGTCATTGAAGTGGCCGTCACGGCTCCTGAGTCACCGGAGTGGGGGCCAAACGCGGGGGCCAAAACCACGACCGCCGCGCTGGCAGCGTTGCTGAAGATTACGCGCTCCGATGGTTCGACGATGCGCCTTCCCACCGGCGCGAAGTGGGAGGCTAGCCTTGAAAAGAAATCACATTGGCGGCCCGCCCGCGCCGTCGCGGATTTGACTGACAAGAAACTCGGGGATCCGGGGCCGTTGCCGCAACCGGCCGCCTACCTGCGGCGCACACTGGCACTATCGAAGAACGTGCAAAGCGCAAGACTCTACGTGACTGCTCTCGGAAGCTACCGTGTGTTTTTGAATGGCAACCGGGTCGGGGCCGACGTCCTGACGCCCGACTTCACCGACTATCGCAAGCGCGTCCTGTATCAGGCCTACGATGTGACCAGCTTGTTGGTGAACGGCAGCAACGTAATCAGCGCTCTGCTGGGAGACGGCTGGTATGGCAGCGGCCTCACCTGGGACGGAGTGCACTTCTTCCCTCCGCCGGATCGTCTTGTCGCGCAACTCGAACTCGAATACGCTGACGGCAGTCACGACACGGTGGTGACCGACGAGTCGTGGAAGACGGCTGCATCGCCCATCCTCAGCTCCAGCATTTATGCAGGGGAGGACTACGACGCGCGCCTGGAACAGGAAGGTTGGGAGAAACCCGGCTTCGACGACTCCTCATGGAAGCCGGCGGCGGTCGCCGATGCGCCAGCCATTACTGTATCGAGCCAAATCACCGCGCCCGCGCGAATCCTCACTACGTTGGACCCGAAGAGCGTGACTCCGACCGCAAACGGAGCCTACATCTTCGACATGGGCCAGAACATGGTGGGATGGGCGACTCTGAAAGTGAAAGGTGCGGCGGGCACCAGGATTCGCTTGCGTTTTGCCGAGATATTGAATCCGGATGGGACGATCTACACCGCAAATTTGCGGAACGCAGACGCCACCGATGTTTACATCTTGCGTGGAGGAGATGAGGAGACGTTCTCGCCGCGTTTCACTTTCCACGGATTCCGCTTCGTCGAAGTCAACGGCTATCCTGGAACGCCTCCTCTCGATGCGATCAAGGGGGACGTCGTGAGCAGCGTGAGCGGCGACCCTGTGGCCAAGCTGACAACATCCAGCGACCTCGTGAATCGCATGTGGTCGATTGGCATCTGGGGTCAGCGGGGAAATTTTCTGAGCATCCCAACTGATTGTCCGCAACGCGATGAGCGCCTGGGTTGGATGGGAGACGCGGGCGTTTTCTGGCGTACCGGAAGCTACAACTTCGACATCGCGGCGTTCTCGCAGAAATTCATTCAGGACATTGTGGACGCCCAAAGCCGGCAAGGCGCATTTCGAAACGTATCTCCGAACACTCTTCCCTCCAGTGTCGATGAACCTGAGGACGTCTCGCCGGACAGCGACATGGTAGGAGCACCGGGCTGGGGCGACGCGGGCGTGATTATTCCGTGGACGACGTGGCTGCAGTATGGAGACAAGGCCGTCATCGAGAAAAACTGGGATGCGATGCAGCGCTGGATGGAATTCATCCAAAGCCGGAATCCCGAGTTCCTGCGCAAGAACGGAGTCGGGCCCAACTTTGCGGACTGGCTGGCTCCTGACGAACATACGAACAAAGATCTGCTCGCAACTGCATACTGGGCCCTGATCGCCAACATGATGTCGCAGATGGCGCACGCTGTCGGCAAGGATTCCGACGCGAAGCGTTATGACGAGGTCGTGCAAAACATTCGTGCTGCATTCCAGAAGGCATACATCAAAGAAGACGGAACGGTCGGCACGGGAACGCAAACTTCGTATGTGGTTGCTCTGTACACCAAGATGGTGCCCGCAGCTTTAGAGACACTCCTCGTCGACAAGCTCGTCAAAGACATCGAAGCCCGCAACTGGCACCTTTCAACAGGTTTCCTCGGGACTCCTTTCTTGCTTTTCACGCTCGCCGATCACGGGCGCAGCGATCTCGCTTATCGCCTTTTGCTGAACGATACCTATCCGTCCTGGGGCTACATGCTGTCGAAAGGCGCGACCACGTGGTGGGAACGCTGGAATGGAGACACGGGCGATCCTTCCATGAACTCGTACAACCACTACGCGTTTGGCTCGGTCATTGCGTGGGTCTACCGTTATGCTGCCGGCATTGATACCACGCCGGATTCACCAGGATTCAAGGAGATCATTATTCATCCGCATCTTGATGCACGGATGACCTCTGCGCGATCAGAGTATGAATCGATTTACGGGAAAATCGTGAGCGATTGGAAAGGAACTCCTGCCGGTCCATTTTCTCTGAACGTTACCATTCCGGCGAACACCTCGGCGCGAGTTTTCTTGCCAGCCATCGCGGGAGCGCACCTTCTGCAGGATGGAAACCCCGTAAATGCGCAGGCAGAGCAAGGGGGGTATGTAATCCAGGTTGGGTCGGGTTCCTACAATTTTGAAGTGAAGTAGTCCGGCATAGGAGTAGAAAACTCTCACCACCATTCCCGATATCGCGTTCAGCGGAGATCGAAGCGTTCTAATCCAGAGGGGGAATTATGAAGCCAACGACGACCAGCCGCCCGGGCGACACCCGGCGCGTAACCCTCACGCTAAACCGTCGGGCATTCGTTCTATGACACCGCGAAGAAAGATTGGAGCGCCGAGCCGGGCGACTTCACGATCCTGGTCGGCGGTTCTTCGGACAGCATCCAACTGCGCAGTAAGTTCACGCTAACGCGCTAACGGCTTCCAGTTAAAAGTTGCCAGGGCGCCCGCGGGCAACGTGTAGTTGAATGTCTGGCCGTTGGAACTCACGGTGAATGTTCCGGCACTGGTTGCAGAATTCAGCACCAGCAGGACAATCGATCCATCGGGATTCTGAAAAGCGACATCTTCAATGCTGCCCGCGCCGAACGTGTTCGAATTGACTCGGTATGCTCCGGGAACGACGAACTTTCCCAGATGTCCCAGGATGTAGTACTCCACGTTGAAAGTGACGTTGGCTGGCGAAACACTGTCGTCGATCGTCACCACCCCGCGGCAATTTGAGCAAGTGCCGTTCTTCGGGCCGGAGTTCTGATCGAGGGCCAGATTCCACAGAGAGACGCTGCGCGCCCAGTTGCGCGTGGCGCCGATGAGCAAGTGCGCGGCGTTCCACACCAGGTCGCCCGCAAAGGTGGTCGAAGTTATGCCCGAGCACTCCGTGAACCAGATGGCCTTGGCGGGGAACGCTGTTTCCACCGTCGATTGCGCGCTGGGATCGCCCGCATAACAGTGAAACGAACTCCCTGTAGTGTACTGCGCCGCGGAACTGCCCAGCACAGTCTCCGGGTAAGCCGTGTTATCCCAATTGTGCTCGTAGGCGAAGATCTTCACACTCCCGAGTCCGGCAGTGCTCAGTGCAGGTCCGAGATTACTCGCGATGAACGTTGATTCGTCGCTCGCGGCGAGATATTCAGACGGGTATCCCGTAGTCGAGTAGAGTGGCTCGTTCTGCACGGATAGGGCATAGATTGGAATGCCTTGCTGCTGGTAAGCCTGCACGAAATCGACGAAATACTGTGCCAGGGAAGGGAAGTAGGATGTGTTCATGTTGCCGCCATTCATCGTGCCTGTCGTTTTCATCCAGGCCGGCGGACTCCACGGCAGCGCGACTACCTTCAAGTTCGGATTGATGGTGAGAGCCTGCTTGACCAACGGGATAATGTAAGCCGTATCGTGAGCTATCGAGAAGTTAGTGAGATTGGGATCCGTCTGGCCCGCCGGCATGTCGTCGTAGCTATAGTTGCCGCTCGCCGAGAAGTCGGTTGCACCCACGGGCTGACGCAAAAAGCTGATACCGATGCCGCCGCTCGGGCTAAAGAGTTGTTGCATCAATGTGGTCTGCTGCGACGCACTGAGCTTGTTCCATATCAGCCAGGCGGAAGAGTCGGTCAGGGAACCGCCAAACCCATCCATCTGCTGGTACTGGGTTGTCGCATCTACCGTCACGACGAGGCCGCTGGAAATTCCTCCACTTGCAAATGAGACGCTCGGCTGCGGCTGCAGCAGCATCGTCCTGTCGCCCGTAGTTTCCACGATCTGCACGGTGGGTCCGCCGGGCGTGGTTTGTGTATTGTTCGAGCCGGGACAGCCAGTCATGAAAATGCAGGCGGCGCATACCAACGAACAGAGGACACGTCTGGAGATGTCGCTCGGGCCGTCTCGAATGTCTGTTCGAATATACCTTCGAACTTCGGGTAAACTTATGGGTCCGTGTTCCGATATTGCTCGTCTCATTGCCGATCATTCCCTGAACTTGGATGGTTCCGACCAGAATCTCATGCCTGTCAAATCACCGACCGGCCTGGACCTTCCCCCAGCCGCTGGTTTGGGCTACCCTTAGGCGAGCGCGGCATCAGTGGACGCTTTCCGAAAGCAGTTTTGTTTCCATCTACTCTCGGTATCCAGGCAGGCGAACCATGCGAGCACGTAAATTTGTTCCGCCAGTCGCACAGTTGTTGCGCCTGATGGTGGTGACGGTTGCGGTGGCAGTGGCGCTCTCGGTCGGAGCGCGGGCGCAACTTCCGTCGCCTGCCAAGCCACTCCCAACTCTCACCCATGTCGATCAAATACGCCGTCTGAGTCCCGAACAGGCCGCCCTGGGCTATCCCGTGCTCATTCGAGGCGTAATTACGATGGATGCTCCGGCGCCCGACTTCTTCGTTCAGGATGCGACGGCCGGCATCTATGTGGAGGGCAGCATCGCGCCGAAGTATTCCCACCTGCTCAGCCAGACCGTTGAGATCGAAGGCGTAACCGGACCCGGAAAGTTCGCTCCCGTAATTCGTGAGACAAAGTTGCGGGTGTTGAGCCAAGGATCTTTGCCCAAGGCACAACTCTTTTCTTTCTCTGAACTCGCAAACGGGGAACAGGACAGTCAATGGGCGCAAGTGCGAGGGATCGTGCGGTCTGCGGCCATCGACCGGGGATCGTGGCAGGAACCGGTCCTGGCCATGCGCGTAGCATCTGAAGGCGGTGAGTTCAATGTCCGCGTGCCGATTACACCCGAAAAAGATGCGTCTTCATGGGTCGACAGCGAAGTCCTGATTGAAGGCGTCTGCGGAAGTCTGTACAACGCCAACCGGCAACTGACGGGCATCCTGTTCTACGTCCCGCGCTTGAGCTTCATCAAAGTGGAAGCCCCAGCCCCCGAAGTTCCGTTGTCGGAGTTGCTGCGGTTTTCGCCGGCGGAGGGCGGGCACCGAGTACGAGTGCGTGGCATCGTATCGTACCAGCAGGGCAGTGCTCTCTTTCTTCAGAGTCACGGCAAGGGACTCCGCGTGCTGACCGAGCAGGGTACTCCGCTCGAGGTGGGGGATCTCGTGGACGTGCTCGGCTTCCCCGCGATGGGGGACTCGGCGCCGATTCTCGAGGACGCCGTGTTTCGTCGTTTGCTTCACGAGAACGCGCCGGAACCGACGAAGCTGGACCTCAATGTACCTTGGGAGCAATTCGACGGCGCGGTAGTGACCACCGAGGCGAAGCTGCTGAACCGCCAGGCGCAACCCGATGGCCTCCGGCTCCTGCTGCAGCGTGGAGATTTGTTTTTCGATGCAACTCTTTCCGCGGGCGCGGCTGCGGACCGCCTGCTGGCTATACCACAGAACAGCGATGTGCAGGTCACCGGTATTTGTTTGGTCCGTAGCGGCGGTTTGTGGCAGACGCCACAATCGTTTCGCATCGTGTTGCGTTCCGCCCAGGATATCGTCGTACGCGCAACTCCATCGTGGTGGAATTTGCGTCACACCCTTTGGCTGCTCGGCATCACCGCCTTCGTTCTGGTGGCGGTGATGGTGTGGGTCGTGGTGCTGGGGCGGCGGCTGCAAGAACAGATGGCCGTGATTCGACAGAAGTTGAGAACCAGCGCGGTGCTCGAAGAGCGCAACCGGATCGCCCGCGAACTTCACGACACACTCGAACAGGAACTAGCCGGCATCACCATGCAACTGGATCTGGCGGTCGATTGTTTTCAGGAGGCGCCTGCCGTGGCCCAGCATGCGCTGGAAACCGCGCGCGACATGAGCCGTCATAGCATGATCGAAGCCCGCCGCTCGGTCTGGGATCTGCGCTGCCAATTGCTCGAAGAAGGAGATCTCGTCTCTGCCTTGAAGCAGATTGTCGAACCGCTCGTGCCACGCGAACAAACCAGAGTCGACTTCAAGGTCCAGGGCAGCCCAGTGCGACTCCCGGGTCCGGTAGAGATGAACCTGCTCCGCATCGGTCAGGAAGCCGTCGCCAACGCCGTGAAACACGGGCGAGCCCGCTTGGTCTCCATCGAGTTGCGGTACGAGACCGCGTCGGTCTGCCTGACCATAAGCGATGATGGCCAGGGCTTCGCTGCCGCGCAGTCTTCCCCAGCCGGACATTTCGGCCTTCTTGACATGCGGGAGCGCGCGCAATCCATGGGCAGCGATTTAAGCGTCGAGAGCGAGCCCGCACGCGGAACTCGAATTGCTGTGGAGATTCCTCTCCATCTCCCGGAAACGATCGATGAAGAGCTCAAAACCAATACGTATTCTGGTCGTTGACGATCACTTCATGGTCCGCATGGGTCTCTCTGCGTCCCTGAACGTGGAACCCGACATGGAGGTGGTGGCCGAAGCGGATAACGGCCAAGCTGCGCTCGAGGCGTATCGTAAGCACCGTCCCAATCTTGTGATGATGGACCTCCGGCTCCCCGGAATGAGCGGTACCGACTGTACCGCCGCGATCCTGCATGAATTCCCGGACGCATCGGTCCTGATGCTCTCAACCCACTCCGGGGAAGAAGAGATCTATCGCGCCATGCAGGCCGGCGCCAGGGGATACATCGTCAAGAGCATCATCCGCGAAGAACTCCTGCGCGCGGTGCGTGAAGTTCATCAAGGACGGCAATACGTCGATCCCCTCGTGGCTTCGCACCTGGCCGAGCGCCGTTCCCACCGCTCCCTGAGCGCCCGCGAAGTGGAAGTGCTGCGCATGGTGGCCAAAGGACTGGGAAACAAAGAAATCGCGAGCACACTCAACATCGCGGAAGTCACGGTGAAACTGCACGTGAGTCACGTCCTCGAAAAGCTGAGTGTGAAAGATCGAACCCAAGCCGCGACCGTCGCCCTGCAACGCGGAATCATCTCGCTCGAATGATTCGACAGATCACGGGCTCGAACTCCCAGCTATACGAAAGTAGTATTGACACTTCCTTCCTAGCCAATTTCTATTAGTACATTTGCACTACCTTCGCGCCCTGAGGACGCGGCTGTGCGGACTAAACCGGTTTTCTATTGGCAAGGGGGGTTGTCATGAGGTGTGATCAGTGGAAGGGCCTGGGTGTCGCAGTCTTGTGGCTGCTGATGCTGGGTAGTGCGGTAGCGCAATCGGACCGCGGTTCGATCGCAGGCACCGTGCTGGATTCCAGCGGCGCCGCCGTCACCGGAGCCTCAGTGACGCTGAAGGGTGTGGACACCGGCAGCGTTTATAAGACCGTGTCGTCGTCCTCGGGTGGGTACCATGTCAACGATCTGGCCATCGGCCATTACGACCTCACCGTGGAGGCCGCCGGCTTCAAGGCTTCGGTGCAAAAAGGAGTCGAGATCCAGATCAGCACTGTTGCCTCGCTCAACGTCACGCTGCAACCCGGTGACGTGAAGGAAGCAATCACCGTTCTCGCCGACGCTCCCACGGTGCAGACCGACAGCTCGGATATGGGCACCGTGGTGGAAGACAAGCAGATCCACGATCTGCCGTTGTCGCTGAATGCAACCGGTCAAAGTGGAGGAGTGCGATCGCCGGAAGCGTTTATCTTCTTGACACCGGGAACCATCGGACAGGGGACTGTCGGTGACCACGGGTCCGCCGGAGTCTACGAATCCAAGATTTCGGGCGGCCAGAACTTTGGGTCTGAGATTCTGCTCGACGGCGCCAGCGTGCAGCGCTCTGACTCTGGCACAGCGTTTGATCAGACAGCGCCGTCGGTCGAAGCCCTAACGGAGTTCAAAGTTACGACCTCGACTCCTTCGGCGCAATTCGGCCACACGTCCGGTGGCGTCGAGAGTTTCACGACTAAATCCGGGAGCAACCACTACCACGGCAGTATTTTTGAGTTGTTCCACAATGAGGCTTTGAATTCCAACTTCTTCTACAATGACGTCAACGGCGTTAAGAAACCTCGCGACCGGCAAAACGACTTTGGCGGGACACTAGGCGGCCCGGTCCACATTCCCTGGCTCTATAACGGGCACGATAAAACTTTCTTCTTTTTCGCCTGGGAGCAGTACCGCAATCGTCACGGTCTGTCGAACAACGTGCTGACGTTGCCCACCGGTGCGGAGCTAGGGGGCGATTTTTCGGCCCTGCTGGGACCGGGTCTGACCACCGGTGGACAGAGTCCACAGCCCATCATCAATCCTTGCAACGGACAACAGGTACTACAGGGCCAAATCTTTGATCCTTCCACCACCCAAGTAGTTGGGGGGCAAACCTGCCGCCTGCCCTTTGCAGGAAACAAGATCACAAACATTAGCGGCGTCGCACAAAAAGTTCTGTCCTACCTGCCGGCCACAAATAGGCCCGGCTTACCAAACGGCAATGGGAATGCCGGGACGCAGCAAAACTTCCTCAACCCGGGAACGCTGGATCATGTCGTAATCACTCAAACCAGCTTTCGCATCGACGAGAATCTGACGGATAAACACAAGTTCTTCTTCTCCTATCACAGCCGTGAGCAGAGCTTGCTCAACGGGAACAATTTCGACCTGCCAGCGCCCTTAACGCCCGGCAATTACTATAACTATTATTTCACTCACTACCTGCGATTTGGATGGGACTACATTGTCAGCCCATCCGTGTTGAATCACATTACCGTGGGCTTCAACCGCGTGTTCACCGCGAACAAAGCGCCGAGCGTCAATGGGTCGGACTGGGAAAAAACGCTGGGTATCTCCGGAGCAAGCGGTACGACTTTCCCACAATTTCAATTCAACGGCGCGCAATACGGCACTTCCTATAGCGGTTGGAGCGACAACAACTACGCCCTGCAAGTTCCCAATGCGTTAGTCGTAGCAGACAGCGTGTCATTGACCAAGGGCAGCCACTCGTTGCGCGTCGGTTTTGACTGGCGATCCTATCAATATTCGCTCGAAAACACCGGCATCTCCTCGCCTTCGTACATCTTTTACAACTACCAGACGGCGTTTGCTCCTTCAGCGCAGAGTACTGCCGCGGTCAATACGGGCGATCCGTTTGCCGCCTTTCTGCTGGGACTGCCTAACGAGGAGTCGCTCACGGTGACGTCGCATTTCTCGCGCTGGGCGCAGAATTACTATGCGATGTATGCACAGGACGACTACAAGGCCCGCAAGAACCTCACCCTGAATCTCGGTCTGCGGTGGGATATTGAGACGCCACGACATGAGGCTATCGGGGCACAGTCGGTCCTGTCGTTAACCGCTGCTAACGCTCTTGCCCCGGGACAACCTGGCGCTCTGATCTATGGCAAGAGTGCAACCGGCGCGAAAACATATTTCAAGAATTTTGGCCCGCGCATCGGATTTGCCTACTCCCCTGACTTCGTGAAAGACACGGTGGTTCGAGGAGCCTACAGTATCTACTACGCTCCTCTCACTTACTCCGATTTCGGCGGCAGCCTCGCCAGCGGGACTACAGCGAGCCCGGATTTCAGGAATGCGGACAACTTCACGCCGGTTCAGTCGCTGGATGCGGGCTTTCCAGCCTATACGCCTCCCAGCAACGCACTGGATCCCACACTGAATACCTTCACGACCAACTCGGTGTTCTACGTGGCATCGAGCTATGCGCGGCCAGGCATGGTCCAGAACTGGGACCTGGAGATCCAACACCAACTTGCAACGGACTTAATCTTTAGCATTGGTTACATTGGCCAGCATGGCACGCGTCTGCGTTCGAACCTAGCGCAGATCAACACGCCAAACCCCATCTACAACAACCTTGGCGCAGCCTTGGGATACCAGGTCGATGGTTCTGACGGAAAGAATGGACCGGCGATTCTGAGTTCGCTCGGAATCACCGTTCCTTCCTGGTTTACTCCTGGCTGGGGTAGCGGTAGCTCGAACAATGTGATCGGACAGCTACTGCGGCCCTTCCCGCAATATTCGACCCTTACGACTAACTGCTGCCTGGAGAACCTCGGCCAGTCCACATACAATGCCCTTCAGACCAAGCTGGAGCGTCGTTTCCGCAACGGGTTGAACCTGCTCGCGTCGTACACCTACTCCAAGACCATTACCGATGCCGACTCATCGTTCTCTACCGAGACCGGGTTCAACTCCAACGTTTTTGGCGCGCAGAATCCGTACAACCTGAGAGGCGAAAAGGCAGTCAGCTACCAGGACATTCCCCACGCCTTTGTGGTCAGCTATCTCTACGAATTGCCGTTCGGGCCGGGCAAGAGGCACCTGACCCACGGGGTGGCCAGCAAAGTAGCTGGAGGATGGCAGATCAGCGGCGTCCACCGGTATCAGAGCGGGTCGCCTGCCATTATCAATGAATATGCGACCTCGAACCCGTACAGTGGCGGGAACTACCGGTTTAGCTTGATTCCGGGGCAGTCGGTGTTTGGTTCACACCCTGTGCAGTGGTCGCCCGCGCTCAACGCGAACTGGAACAGCGGCTGCACCCCAGTGAGTGGAGTTTTCCAGGCTAATGTCGCTGGCAATCCGAGCCCTGTAAACTGCGCGGCGTTCGAGGATCCCAGTTCAGCTTCCATCAGTGCCGGGGGCGGCTACGTCTTTGGCAACATCCCCAGCGCCGTTTCATGGTGGCGAAGTCCAGGTTACAAAAACGAAGACTTTGCCTTCATCAAACGAACTAGTATTCGGGAAGGGAAGGACATCCTCTTTAAGTTCGATATAACCAACATATTCAACCGCCATACATTCGGCGGCATTGACGGAAACCCCTATGACAGCTTCTTTGGTGTGCCCGGAGGAGGCGGCCACAGTACGATCAACGGAACTAATACGGGTCAAAGAGGGATGCAGGCCACGCTTCGCTACGAATTCTGACTTCACACCCCCATAGCCCGAAGTGTGTCCAAAGGCCGGACGATGAGTCCGGCCTTTGGCACTCGTGGGAGGATCAAATCCAGCCGGGTATAAAATATCGTGATGCGCAGGATGAAAAATCTCCCGGCGAAGGCAGCGGGCAATCGTCGTGCTCCCTTGCGAACGCTGCTGTGCTTCGTTCTTCTGTGCGTGACTGCCGCTGCCTCAGCCCAGTCTGCCGACGTCAATACCGAATTTGCGCAGGCCGCTCAGGCCATGCGCGAAGGGAATCTCGAAGAAGCCGGCGCGGGCTTTGCCGCTATCGTCAAGCAGACGCCTGCCTTCGCCGAAGCCCAATTCAATCTTGGTCTCGTTCGCCAGGAACAGGGCCGATACGATGAGGCCATCCAGAGTTTCAAGAAGGCCCTCGCCCTGCAACCTCGACTTCATGGGGCCAATCTCTTTCTTGGCATCACGGAATTCAAACTCAACCATTTAGATAAAGCCGAGTCCGCCGTGCAGAAGGAAACCGCTGCCTATCCCAAGGACGCCAACGCCTGGATGTGGCTGGGAGTAGTTCGTCTGGCGCGGGACCGCGCCGAGGAAGCCGCCGACGCGCTCGACCGGGCCTGCAAGCTCAATCCCGGCGATCAGGACATTCTCTATCACCGGGGCCGGGCGCACCTCCTGGTATCAAAAGACAGCTACGCGGAGATGTTCAAAGTGGATCCGCATTCCTGGCGCGTGCATCGTGTGCTGGCGCAGGCCAACGCCGAGGCCGACCGGCACGTGGAGGCGATCGCGGAGTACGAGGCCGCTATCAAACTCGCGCCCACGCAGCCCGGACTGCATGAGGAACTGGGATCGGAGTATCGCAACGCCAACAAAATTCCTGAGGCGGAAGCGGCCTTCCAGCGCGAGTTGGAGATCGATCCCCGGAATGTGCTGGCGAGGTACAAGCTCGGAGCGATTGCCGTAGAACAAGGGAATGGAGCCAAGGGCAAAGAGCTGATTGAAGAGGCGCAACGGGAGAAACCCGGACTGGTACACATGGACTACAACCTCGGCCGCGCCGAGATGCTGCTGGGCAACGACGCGGCCGCTGCCGATCACTTCGAACGCACAGTCAAGACCGACACAACGGCGGAGGTCGTCGAACAGGCGTGGTATCAGCTGGGGACAATCTACCGCCGCCAACGCCGCATGGATGAGGCGCGGAACGCCATGGCGACATTTCAAAAGCTGAAAGATCAAGAGGCAGAAAAATCGCAAGAGCGCATGAAGAGGTCTGTTCTCCCAGGCGATGTTAACCCGGTCGACTCACCCCCGGCCATCCAGAATCCGCAGTGAGATTAACTTCTGGCCTCAATGATTTGGTACAGCTGATGGAGCTTCCGCCGCCCCGCTCTTGATTTCTGCGGTGCGATCAAACTCCACCTTGGCCAAGTCCAACTCGTGAATGTCCTTGTAGAGCCGTCCTAATTGATAGTGAGCGACGGCATTCCCGGGATCGAGTTGCGTTGCACGCTCCAGCTCGCGCCGCGCGGAATTCATTTGCCCGATTTTGCGGTAGTACACGCCGAGGCTCATGTGGCAGAACGCGTTGTTCGGGGCGAGCGCGACAGCCTTTTCGAGATGCGCGACGGCATCCATCGGGCGACCTTGCTCCATCAACAGGTTCCCGAGATTTACGTACGGCTGCTCGCTGGGGTGCGAGCTCTGTTCCTGCCAGCTGATTGCCTTGCGATAGGCCTCGATTGCCGCGGTGGGCTGGCCGCTTGACTCGAAGATCAAACCCAGATTGTTCTCCGCTTTGGCGTTGCGGGGATCCAGATCGAGAACCGCGAGGAATGCTTTGCGAGCCTCAGGGAGGCGGCCTCTTGTATAGTAAGCGCGGCCGAGATAGTACAAGGCATCTCTGTTCGTGCTGTCGAGCTCCACAGATTTTTCCAGCCAGTGGATGGCGTCGGCATAGTCATCCAGAAGGACGTAATCCAAACCAACAATCTTTAAGTCGTCGGAACTCGGGCGCGTGATCGTTGCCGCCTTGGTAAATGACGCGAGCGACTCGGCCGGCCGATTTTCCCGGTGTAGAACGAATCCCAGCATATACAGCGCGTCGGAAGAATTGGGATGCAACCGGACGTAGCCGCGCAGCGCCCGTTCTGCTTCATCAAAATCCTGAAGGTGCACGAGCGCCTTAGCCTGATAAAGCAGTGCATCCGTGGAACCGGGAGAGGCGGTCTCGGCGTCGGCAAACAGAGTTGCAGCCGACGAATAGTTTCCCGCGCGAAATTCCGCCAGTCCACGATCATAGGCTCCGCCGGATTGCGCGGAACTTTGCCATCCACAACAAAAAAGAATCAGTGGAAATAAAAAGCCTGTATTGGCTCGACGCAGCGTCATGGTTTTGTAGGCGTAGTGGGTGTGACGGGCTCGTCGATCTGAAGAACCTGATCGGCAGGAATATCTTTCACCGTCTGCCGGATCCCGCTGGGCCAGCGAATCTCGATTCTCTGCACAACGCTTTCCGACCCCAACCCGAAATGTACGCGCTTGTCGCTGGCAGAGAGATAGCTGCCGGCCGTCGAAACCGTGGCGTACTGTGGGCCAGATGCAGTCACCAGCGTTAACTCCGCGCCAATCGCGTCGCGGTTACTCTTGTGCCCAACCAGCTTCAAAAGAATCCAATGATTTCGCGTCACTGTTTCGTTGTGAAGAACGTGCACCGCGCCGTCGTTAGTTGTTACCACCGCATCGAGCCGGCCATCGTTATCAATATCCCCAATCGCCAGGCCCCGCGAAACCCAGGCTTGCTGGAGGACGCTGCCCGACTGCCGGGAAACATCCACAAATTCGTGGCCGGAATTGCGCGCGAGCAGCATGGGTTCACGGTAGTGCAGGTTGGGATAGTTTAGTTCGATGGTATCGAGATCGTGCCCTTGCGCGACGAGGAGATCCTTCCAGCCGTCATTATCGTAGTCGAGAAAGTGCACTCCCCATCCGGAGTGAGGCAGCGTCATCTGTGCGATTCCCACGCTATGACTCACGTAGTTGAATGAGCCATCGCCGTTGTTCTGGTATAGAGCATAGCGTTGATTCGCAAGGTCGGTGACCACAATATCGGGCCAGCCATCGTTGTTGTAGTCGGCGAAATCCGTACCCATGCCGGCATAAGTGCGTCCGTCTACGTCGACCGCAACTTCAGCGGCGAGACCGACGTCCTCGAAAGTGCCATTCCCCTTGTTGTGATACAGAAACTCCACCATGGAATCGTTGGCGACGAAAATATCGACATGACCATCGCGATCATAGTCCGCGATGGCGATGCCGAGCCCCTTTCCCGCCTTGCCCAGACCAATCTTCTGTGAGACCTCGGTGAATGTGCCGTCCTTATTATTGTGATAAACCAGCGGGGGCATGGGCTTGAAGAAATCCGGGTGACAGTAGGCTCGATAACCTTCCTTATGCTCTCCGCACCAGATATCGTCGAAGTCCCAATCCACATAGCGCAGCACCACCAGATCCAGGAAGCCGTCCTCGTCCAGATCCACCCACGCCGCGCTGGTCGACCAACCGCTCCCGCCGACGCCAGCCTTCTCGGTTACGTCGGTAAAAGTGCCATTGCCATTGTTATGGTAGAGCTTGTTTCCGCCGTAGGCCGTTACGTAGAGATCCTCAAACCCGTCGTTGTCGTAGTCGCCGACGGCAACGCCCATGCCGTATCCCGCGCCCTGTAACCCTGCTTTTTCGGTTACGTCCTCGAATGTGCCGTCGGATTTCTGATGGTACAAGCGATTCCAGTATTGCGAATCGGTCTTCCGCGGTATTGTGCCCTTTCGAGTGGGATCGCTGAGCGGAGCGCCGTTTACCAGGAAAATGTCCAGGCGACCGTCATTGTCGTAGTCGAATAAAGCTACGCCCGCGCCCATGGTCTCGATCAGGTACTTCTTGGAGGTGTGCGACGCACGATATTGAAAGTCGACTCGAAGCCGCTGCGTGATATCGACAAAGGCGTCGCCAGAACTGGACGCCGAGGATGTCGCTGGAGCCTTCTGCGCCGCCAGCCACGAGACAGCAATAAGCACGAAGCACATCCGCAGAGCCATGCGAATAAGCCTCGGCAGTTCTCCCCGTTTCCTCTTCACGGCTCGACCAATCCTTTTCCTTCCACCACGGTGACGATCCGGTCAACCGCCGGAATCTTGATTTCCTCCTTCGCTCCATCCGGCCACAGGATTTCCACTTTATCCACGCTGGTGGCTGCGCCTAACCCAAAGTGCAGTCGCTGATCGGAACTGGAAGCGTAGCTGCCTCCGGCGTAAACATCCCCACGCTGCCGAATGGCGCCCGTTGTGACGAATACCTTCGCCCCGATCGCATCGCGCGGGCTCTTCGGTCCGCCGATCAACTTCATTGTCAACCAGTGATTCGAATTCTTGACCACATTGCGCAACAGTACCGGCGTCGAATCCATCGCGTTGAGCACCACATCGATGTGGCCGTCATTGAACAGATCGCCAAATGCCGCGCCCCGCGCCGAGACCACCACGGCCAGTCCGCTGCCCGTTGCAGGCGGGACCTCCTCGAACTTCGACCCATTCAGGTTGTGAAACAGCAGCGGTCGCTGACCCCAAGTCGTGCCCCAATCCTGTTTGTCCACTCCGGGATATACGTGCCCGTTGGCGAAGAAAAGATCGAGCAGCCCGTCGTTGTCATAGTCGAGGAAGCCCGTTCCCCAGCCTAGGAAAGGAATGGTTCCATTGGCGATGCCAGCCGCGAAGCTGATATCGGTGAAGCTGGCGTCCCCGTCATTGCGGTAAAGCGTGTTGTAGTCGTCGGAAAAATTCGTGATGCAAAAATCGACTTTGCCGTCCCGGTTGTAATCACCGACCGCAATCCCCATCGCCGCCTGTTCGCGCCCCTCGTCATTCAAAGCGAATCCCGAGAGATAGCTGACGTCCTCAAATGTCCCGTCATGCTGATTACGGTAAAGATACTTGGGCACGGAATCATTCGCGACCGCCAGGTCCAGCCACCCGTCATCATCTACATCCACGAAAACCGAGGCCAGCCCGTAATAGCCACGGGGGTCGGAGACTCCGGCCTTCACGCTTACATCGGTAAAGGTGCCGTCGCCGTTGTTGTGAAACAAATGATCGCCCTCGCCGGGCAACCCGCGCGGACCGCACATGACGTTGATCCCGCGAAACTGGCAGAACCCGGGAGGAAGCCCGCCTTTGCCCGCGATCGGCGGATGGTCAGCATCGAATTTCACATAACCGGGAACAAACAGGTCGAGCAAGCCGTCGTGATCGTAGTCGCCCCAGGTCGCGCCCGCCGACCATCCGCCCACTGTGACTCCGGCCTTCTCGGCAACATCGGTAAACGTGCCGTCATGATTATTGTGGTAGAGGCGGTTCTTGCCGAAATTGGAAACGTAAATATCCGGCCAGCCATCGTTATCGTAGTCGCCGACCACGACGCCAAAGCCCCAGCGTTCGTTGGCCACGCCGGCCTTCTCGGTCACGTCGGTGAACGTACCGTCGTGATTGTTATGGAAAAGCATCGCCCGCGGAGCCGCTTCCGTACCCTTCAGCGCGGAGTAGGTCGAGCCATTCAGCAGGTAAATGTCGAGCCATCCATCGTTGTCGTAGTCGAGGAGCGCTACGCCTGATCCCGGCGTCTCGAGAATGGTGCTCTTTTCCGGAGTGCCAGACTTGTGGTGAAACTTATCGAGGCCGGCGGCGTGGGTGATGTCCGAGAAAATGACCGGAGCGCCGTCGACAAAACCTCCCGCTGTAATTGGACGAGACAGGGAATCTTTGACTGGAGCATGCGCGACTCCGGTGCTCATGCCATTCTGCTGACCGTGAGTTTCTGATTCCGGAACGTTCTGCGCCAGTCCAGGAGACAGCATCAGCACCAAGCCTAGAAATCGAATTGCCACAAAACGGGCGATACGCCGAAAATGAAAAATAGAATGGCTGGCAGTCATGATTGGATTAGACACCGAACGCGCATTGCGACATGCGAAATCTTCTCACACAGCCGGTTCCAGGTCCAAGGAGTTTGGAGCGTGAATCGCTGGATGATTCGAGCGATCCATCGGCCCGCATTTCGTTGACTCGACTTCCTCCTATCCTTAATATTGCAGCCTAAGTCCTGCGCCTCCCATGATCGATCAGGTCATCTCTCACTACCGCATCGTCGAGAAGTTGGGCGGCGGCGGCATGGGAGTGGTCTACAAGGCCGAGGACTTGACCCTGCACCGGTTCGTCGCTCTGAAATTTCTCCCCGATGACGTAGCCAAAGACCCCCAGGCCTTGGCCCGCTTCCAGCGTGAGGCTCAGACTGCCTCGGCTCACAACCATCCCAACATCTGCACAATCTACGAAATCGGCCAGCACGATGGTCAACCCTTCATCGTCATGGAGTTTCTGGACGGCCTGACTCTGAAGCACCGCATCGCCGGGCGTCCCCTGGAAACCGAACTGATTCTTGCACTCGCCATCGAGGTCGCCGACGCTCTCGACGCTGCCCACGCCAAGGGGATCGTACATCGCGATATCAAACCGGCGAATATCTTCGTCACCACACGCGGTCACGCCAAAATTCTGGACTTCGGGCTGGCGAAGGTCACAGTACCGAGCGGCTCATCGCCGAATGCGCTGACCGCCACTATCGACGAACAGCACTTGACCAGTCCCGGCTCCATGCTGGGAACTGTCGCGTACATGTCGCCCGAACAGGTCCGTGCAAAGGACGTAGATGCGCGCAGCGATCTGTTTTCCTTCGGCGCCGTGCTCTATGAGATGACGACAGGCGGCATGCCCTTCGAAGGTTCAAGCTCGGGAGAGATATGCGGCGCGATCCTGCATCAGAATCCGCGGCCCACGTCGCAGCTCAATCCACAAATTCCGCCTCGGCTGGAAGAGATCGTCAACAAAGCTCTGGAGAAAGACCGCAGTCTGCGCTATCAGCGAGCCGCCGATGTGCGAACCGATTTGCAGCGGCTGAAGCGCGACTCAGAGAGCGGGCGCATCGCTGGGACAAGCTCCGGCAAGGTGGCGGCGCCAGAGACTCCTGCGGCGGGGTTGGCTGCGAAGCCTTGGAAGATTGCGATTCCCGTTGTGCTGGCCGCGGCTCTCGTAGTGGGTGTGCTCTACTACCGGTCGCATCAGCAAAGCCTGCGCTTGACCGAAAAAGACACCATCGTTCTCGCCGATTTCGCCAACCCAACGGGCGATGCGGTGTTCGACGACACGCTCAAGACCGCGCTCACGATTTCCTTGCGGCAATCGCCCTTCCTGAATGTGGTGTCCGACAGCGTCGTCGCGAACACATTACAGCAGATGACTCGTCCGGCCGGAACAAAAATCACGACTGAAGTTGCTCGTGAGCTGTGCCAGCGAGCGGGCAGCAAGGCCTACCTTGCCGGGTCGATCACCACCTTGGGTAGCGAATATGTGCTGGGGCTGAAAGCGGTGAACTGCCAAAACGGAAACTCCCTCGCTGAGGAACAGGTCACGGCGGCGTCCAAGGAGAAAGTGCTGGACGCGCTGGGCGACGCGGCATCGAAGCTGCGCGGCCAGCTCGGCGAATCTCTCGCGACCATACAGAAATTTGATGTTCCACTCGAGCAGGCCACCACCTCCTCGCTCGAAGCTTTGAAAGCCTACAGTCTGGGGAGAAATGCATATCGTGATAAAGGCTCCGCCGCCGCATTGCCTTACGATCAGCGGGCCATCGAAATCGATCCGAATTTTGCCATGGGTGACCTGGAACTGGGGGATATCTACTACAGCCTCGGCGAGCAGGGTCGCGCCAACCAGTACTACACCAAGGCATTCGAACTACGGGACCATGCCAGCGAACGCGAGAAGCTGGTGATTGTCGCGGACTACACATCGAGCGTAACCGGAGAACTGGATAAAGCTGCCCAGGCATACCAGGAGCAGATCGAGACCTACCACGATCCCGGCCTGTACGCCAGTCTGGGAGCCGTGTATTACTCCCAGGGGCAGTACGAAAAAGCGGCGGAGCTCACGGGCCAAGCCGTGCGCCTTTTCCCCGGTAATGTTGGCTACTACGAGAATCTTGCCAACGACCAGCTGGCCCTGCAGCGCTTCGATGAAGCGCGGAAGACGATTGAAGATCTACAGACGCGAAAAATGGATGACTTCGCCCTCCACAACTCTCTTTACGCGCTGGCTTTTCTCGGGTCGGACGCGACGGCCATGGCGGACCAGCAACATTGGTTTGCGGACAAGCCCGCGTATGAAAACTTTGGGCTGGCACTTGCGTCTGACACCGAAGGCTACACCGGCCACATGCGCAAGGCGCGGGAACTGACCAGGCGGGCTGTCGATTCGGCCATCCGGGCTGACAACAGAGAGAACGCGGCAATTTGGCAAGTGAATGCCGCGCTGGAACAAGCGGCTTACGGCTCCGATGCAGAAGCCCGGCAGACGGCAGAAAAGGCTTCGAAGCTGGCTCCTGCCAGTCCTGGGGCTGAGAGTGAAGCGGCACTTGCGTTTGCCGTGGCGGGCGACTCGGATCGAGCCGAGTCCTTGGCCCAAGACCTGAAAAAACGCTTCCCGCTCGACACACAGATGCAGTCGCTCTGGCTGCCCGCGATTCAGGCACAACTGGCGTTGAACCGAAGGAATCCGGCCGCCGCCCTGCAAGCCTTGCAAGCCGCTTCTCCCATCGAGTTGGGTGCAATCCCGTTCGGCAACAATATTTCCTGCCTCTATCCCATCTATATGCGCGGACAGGCCTACCTGGCGGCAAAACAGGGAAGTGCGGCCGCCGCCGAGTTCCAGGAAATCCTCAACCACAGCGGCATCGTCTGGAACTGCTGGACGGGAGCCCTGGCGCACCTGGGACTGGCTCGAGCCAACGCCCTTCAGGCGAGAACTTCGGCTGCCCAGAGTGCGGATGCCGATGCCGCCCGCGTCCGCGCGCTCGCCGCCTACAACGATTTCCTGACTCTCTGGAAAGACGCCGACCCCGACATCCCCATCCTGAAGAAAGCCAAAGCAGAGTATGCCAAGCTGCAATAGGGGAACCCTCTGCCAGAGTGGTTCCGAATCCACCGTTAACGACCTCGCCCGATAGGGCTGATGGCCGACCTTGTCGGAAAGTGTCTGGTTGTGTCGGGTTATACCTGTTGCCGCCGCCAACCAGGAGCCTCAATATCTAGCAGCCCTAAAGACTTGCCCATTCTGCGCGGCGAGTGTCCGCTCGCGGAGCTTGGTACTTGTTTGCGCAGGATCTTGATAAAGAGAGTTCCTATGAGATTCCGTGGAAGCATAATCATGATGGCCGTGGCTCTGTTTGCCAACGCCTTGCCCTTGGCCGCCCAGGAAACGATCCTCTACAGCTTCGTATACGGAACCTCCGATGGGCTTGCTCCCTATGCCGGTCTCACCCCTGACGGCGCGGGCAATTTCTACGGAACGACCGCTCTGGGGGGCTCGGTTGGGGCCCCGTTTGGCAACGATGGCACGGTTTTTGAGCTATCCCCCGCGGCCGGCGGAGGCGGGACGGAGAAGGTACTCTACAACTTCGGTAGCGCTAGCGGTGACGGGATACAGCCAGTCGCCGCCGTGATCTTCGACTCCAAGGGCAATCTCTACGGCACGGCCTCCAAAGGCGGCGCAAATAATGGCTCCGGCACGGTTTTCGAATTATTGCCATCAGGCGGAGGCTGGACGGAGAAAACAATTTACAACTTCGGAGCCAGCTCCAGCGACGGGATCGAGCCCGCTTACGGTAGCTTGATCTTCGATGGCCAGGGAAATCTCTACGGCACAACCTTAAAAGGCGGCTCGAATGGCTCCGGTACGGTCTTCGAGTTGATTCCCGGAACGGGCGGCACCTTCACAGAGAAAGTACTTTACAGCTTCGGCGCTTCCTCCACGGATGCGATGGGACCTTATTCTGGCGTAATCTTTGACGCTGCCGGCAATCTCTACGGCACCACCCACAACGGCGGCGCTTTCGGCTACGGAACCGTCTATGAGTTGACCCCCGGGGCGGGCGGCACCTGGACCGAGGCAGTGCTGCATAGTTTCGACATCGACGGCGCGGACGGGGCGAATCCCTACGGCGGCGTCATCCGCGACGGCCAGGGCAACCTCTACGGCACTACTAACTTGGGAGGCAACTTCGGAACGGGGAATCATCTCGGAACGGTCTTCGAGCTGTCGCCCACTCCCTCTGGCGTTTGGACCGAGCAGGTCCTGCACAGCTTCACCGGAGGCCTCACCAATGGGGACGGCGACTACCCGATCGCTGGTCTGACCTTCGACGCCGCCGGCAATCTCTACGGCGTCACCAGCGGCGGCGGCGTGCCCGCCGTCGGCATGGTGTTCGCATTGACGCGTTCAGCCGGAGTCTGGACCGAGAAAGTCGTGTATACGTTCAGCAACAACACTACCGACGGGAGAAATCCCTACGGTAGCTTGATCTTCGACGCCGCCGGCAATCTCTACGGCACCACCACCGCTGGCGGAATTAATAGCTTTCAGCAATATGGAGTCGTGTTCGAGCTCTCAAACATCGTCACCGCCAGTCCGCTATTCTCGCCTCCGGGAGGCGCCTATAGCACCGGGCAAACCGTCAACCTCACCGACGCTACGGCTGGCGCAGCCATCTACTATTCGATTAATGGAGGCACTGCCACCAGATATACGACACCGATCTCAGTGTCGCAGTCGGAGACCATCTCGGCCTTCGGCTTGTCCAGTGGACTTCCACAGTCCCAACTCGCCATCGCCGAATATCAGATCGGCACCGTAGCCGCCACGCCCGAGTTCTCGCCAGCCGCGGGAACCTACACGGTGCCGCAGGCGGTGACTATCATCGACGCAGCGCCAGGCGCCACCATCTACTACACCACCAACGGAACCAACCCGACGACTTCATCCCCCAAATACAACAGCCCCATCACCGTGTCATCCACAGAGACCATCAAAGCCATGGCTGTAGCCACGGGCTATAGCAACAGCCCGATCGCTTCCGCGACGTATACGATCACTCCGATCACGCCTCCCCAGGAGAAGGTGTTGTACAGCTTCGGCGCGACCAGCTCCGACGGTGGCGTGCCATACGCCAGCCTGATTTTCGATGGCAAAGGCAATCTCTACGGCACAACCGAATACGGTGGCAGTCATCAAATCACCTACGGACAGAAAACGGTGACTGCTGGTACCGTCTTCGAGTTGTCACCCGGAACAGGCGGCACCTGGACCGAGAAAGTATTGTACGAATTTGGCGCGACCGCTACAGACGCAGCTTTGCCGGTTGCCGGACTCACCATCGATGCGAAAGGCAACCTCTACGGCACAACCTTCGCCGGAGGCACCTGCGGTCTGGGCACGGTCTTCGAGTTATCGCCCGGAACCGGCGGGGCCTGGACCGAGCAGTTGCTGCATAGCTTCGGCTGCACGCTTACCGACGGAGAAGTTCCAGACGCCGGCCTGATCTTCGATGCGAAAGGCAATCTCTACGGCACCACCGAAGCCGGAGGCGCCTACGACACCACCTTCGGTGGCGCCTCGAATGGCTATGGCACGGTCTTCGAATTGTCGCCCGGAACGGGCAGCACTTGGACGGAGAAGGTGCTCTACAGCTTCAGCTACCTCAGCCAAACCGACGGTTATTATCCTGTCGCCCCCTTGGTGTTCGATGCCAAAGGAAATCTCTATGGCACAACCATGGACGGCGGTTCTGGGCAGGATCTCGAAGGGGGAGGAGCCGTATTCGAGCTGACTCCCGCCGGTACGACCTGGACCGAGAAGGTGCTTTACAGCTTTGGCGGCGGCGCCACGAACGGTTACAGAATAATGGGCGGCGTCGTCCTCGATGCAGCTGGCAATATCTATGGCACAGCTGTCGCCGGCGGAAATGGCTTCGGCTTGGACGGCACACTTTTTGAGTTGTCGCCTGTGGGCAGCAGTTGGAAGGAAACGGTGCTCCACAGCTTCGGCGCTTTCGAGGGGGACGGGATCAATCCCGAGAGTACGCTGGTCTTCGATGCTTCGGGCAACCTCTATGGCACAACCTACGCCGGCGGCGCCAATGGCTACGGGACAGTCTTCGAGTTGATCGCTGAACCCGGAGGCGGTTGGACGGAAAGCGTACTGCACAGCTTCAATCTCAGCAGCACAGACGGCGCCAATCCCTATGTCGGAGTGATTCTCGATGCCAACGGCAACCTTTTCGGCACCACCGGATACGGCGGCCCGTACGGCGGCAGCACTGCCGGCACCACCGGGGGGACGGTTTTCGAGATCGAATCCGCGCAGACCGGCTTCGCCCTCACCGTAACTCCAGCCGGAACCGGGACGGGCTCGGTGAGCAGCAGCCCGGCGGGCATCAGCTGTCCGGGCACCTGCAGTGCGAACTTCGCGAGCGGAACGCCTGTGACTCTGACTGCGACTGCAGCTGCGGGATCGACCTTCGCCGGCTGGAGCGGAGCGTGTACTGGAACGGGCACCTGCAGCGTCACTATGTCTGCAGCTAAGGCCGTCACTGCAACTTTTAACTCCAGTAGTAGTCCGGCGGTCACCCTGACGCCAACCAGCCTGAACTTCGGCGCGGTGGCTACGGGTGTGACCAGCCCGATAAAGACGGTGACGCTGAAGAACTCCGGAAAAGCGACGCTGACGATCACTTCAATCGCGATCACCGGAACCAACAGCGGCGACTTCCCGGAAACGACTACCTGCGGAATTTCGCTGGCAGCGGGAGCCGCTTGCATCATTAGGGTTCAGTTCAAGCCCTCGGCGACGGGCGCGCGCAGCGCGGCGGTGAGCACCACCGACAATGCCACGGGCAGTCCGCAGCAAGTACCGCTGAGCGGAACCGGAACGACCGCCAAGCTGGTTCCAACGCCGCTGGGCTTTGGTACGCTCGCTGTGGGCTTGACCAGCCCAGTCAAGAAGGTCACGCTGACCAACATAGGCTCGACCACGATGACGATCAGCAGCATCGCGGTCACCGGCGCCGAAGCCGCAGATTTTCCGGAGACGGCGACGACCTGCACGAGTTCTCTGGCGGCGGCGGCGAGTTGCACGGTCAGCCTGACGTTCAAGCCATCAACGACGGGCGCTCGCAGCGCGAGCTTGACGGTCACCGACAATGCCGCAGGCAGTCCGCAGCAAGTGCCGCTCAGTGGAACCGGCACCACTGCGAAACTTACTCCGACCAGCCTGAGCTTCGGTAAGGTGACGGTTGGCACCACCAGCTCCGTCATGACCGCGACGCTGAAGAACGTAGGCACGACAGCGATCACGATCACCAGCATCACGCTCGCGGGTCTCGACCCGGGAGACTATGCGCAGACCAACGGTTGCGCGAGTTCGCTGGCGGCGAGCGCGAGTTGCACAATCAGTGTGACGTTCAAGCCGACCACGACCGGCGCCCGTAGCGCGATATTAAAGGTCACTGACAGCGCTGCCGGCAGCCCGCAAACCGTAGTATTGTCCGGAACCGGCTCGTAGAAGAAACGAGCTGTCCATCAAAGATACCTCGCAGGTACACGATACTGCGACGAGGCGTAGCCACGATTCCTGAGTGCTTCACCAGATAGCCCCCCACTCAAAAAAAACAAACGCGCAGAGATCAAGGGTACGATGACGCTGGGGAAAAAAACTTCAGTCAACATCGACGGATTGCGCTCGACGGTGCGGCCCATGGATCTGACCCCAGTGCTGATGCTGCACATTCAGGCCTGCGAGTTGGCTCTCTCCGACGGTCAAGCGCCAATCATCCAAAATGCGGCTCTCGGCCTCAACCCTCGGGGCCTGCCGACCTCGCATGAAGCGGAACCCATATTGGTGAGGGCACTCTCCCTTCATCAGCTATGCGGCCGATATGGAATTAACCGATCGTAAGATCGGAACCCCGATGACAACGTGATTCAGGTGGATAAACAATAAATCACGACTCCGCGGACGAGGATGGGGAGCGAAGAGTGGTCGGGTCAGGGGAGACTAACTGGAGTTCGGTCGTCCGATCTGGCGGGTCAAATGCGTCTTCGTAAGGCTAACTTGAATCCCATGAGAGTAGAATTGTGGGAACGTTCTTCCATCGGTAACGACTCGCGGTCTTGACGATTGACGATCAACGATCAACGAGCAGCAGCCGGCCCCGTCATAGTTCAGCCGCCTTACGGAAAAGCTTATCCCAGGAGTCATCTTCAATGAGCACCCTTACTTCGAACCTCTCATCCGAAATCTCTTCTCTCAGTCCCTATGGTGAGACGCGATCCACCATCGGAGGCAAACCGCTTGGCGCCGAAGAGTTGCGCAACACGAACGCATACTGGCGAGCTTGCAACTACCTCAGCCTCGGCATGATTTATCTGCTGGATAATCCTGTGCTGGCGCAACCGCTGCGGCCGGAGCACATCAAGAACCGGTTGCTGGGACACTGGGGTTCGAGCCCGGGGCTGTCGTTCATCTATGTTCACCTGAACCGGCTCATCAAGAAATACGATCTCGACATGATCTTTCTGGCCGGGCCGGGGCATGGAGCACCGGGAGTTCTTGGGCCGGCGTATCTGGAGGGAACGTACTCCGAGGTCTATCCGGAAAAGAGCCAGGACGTCGAAGGCTTGCGTGATTTCTTCAAGGAGTTTTCGTTTCCTGGCGGAATTGGAAGTCACTGTACGCCCGAGACGCCGGGGTCGATCCATGAGGGCGGGGAACTCGGCTATGTGCTATCCCATGCCTGTGGTGCCGCGTTCGACAATCCCGAATTGATTGTCGCGGCGGTTGTGGGCGACGGCGAATCCGAGACCGGACCCCTGGCAACTTCCTGGCACATCAATAAGTTTCTGAACCCTGCACGCGATGGAGCGGTTTTGCCCGTCCTGCATCTGAACGGATACAAGATTAATAATCCCACTTTGCTGGCGCGCATCTCGCACGAAGAACTGGAGAGTCTGCTCCACGGTTATGGTTGGACGCCCTGTTTTGTGGAAGGCTCCGATCCTGAGAGCATGCATCAAGCCATGGCGGCGACGGTGGAACACTGCGTTCTGAATATCAGGCAATGTCAGCAGGCCGCCCGAAAGCAGGGTGTGGGCTACCGGCACCGCTGGCCGATGATCGTATTGCGCTCACCGAAGGGTTGGACGGCGCCGCGTGAAGTCGAAGGCCATCGGTTGGAGGGATTCTGGCGAGCTCACCAGGTGCCGCTGCCAAATGTGAAGAAGGATCCCGAGCAACTTCGTACCCTTGAAGCCTGGATGCGTTCGCTCAAGCCCGAAGATTTTTTCGATGGCCGCGGCAAGTTGGCCCCTCAATTTAGAGAGTTGGCGCCCGAAGGCGGCCGGCGAATGAGCGCGAATCTGCATGCAAACGGGGGACGGCTGAAGAAAGCTTTACGGCTGCCGGATTTCCGCGAGTACCGGGTCAAATGCGAGGAGCCGGCGAAAACCATGGCGGAGAACACGCCTCCCCTCGGTGCCTTCCTGCGCGACGTGATGAAGGCGAACATGACCAATTTTCGAGTCTTCGGCCCGGATGAAACCACGTCGAACAAGCTCGATGCGATTTACGCGGTCAGCAAGAAATTCTGGATCGAACAGTTTTTCCCCGAAGATGCGGATGGCGGCGAACTCGCCACCGACGGCCGGGTGATGGAGATGTTGAGCGAACACACCATGGAGGGAATGCTGGAGGGCTACCTGCTGACTGGAAGGCACGGTTTCTTGTCTTCTTACGAATCCTTCGTGCATGTCATCGACTCGATGTTCAACCAGCATGCCAAGTGGCTTGAGATTTGCAACCATTTGTCATGGCGTGAAGCCATCGCCTCGCTGAATCTCCTGATCACGTCAACGGTATGGCGACAGGATCATAACGGCTTTACGCATCAGGACCCGGGTTTTCTGGATGTGGTGGCCAACAAGAGTGCGAGCGTCACTCGTATTTACCTTCCGCCCGATGCGAACTGCCTGCTGTCGGTCGCGGATCATTGTCTGCGCAGCCAGAACTACGTCAACGTGATCGTCTGCGACAAGCAACTGCACCTGCAGTTCTTGGACATGGAGTCGGCCATAACGCACTGCACCAAGGGCATCGGAATCTGGGATTGGGCTAGCACCGACGAATCAGGCGAGCCCGACGTGGTCATGGCGTCAGCGGGCGACATTCCTACGCAAGAGGCCCTGGCTGCGACCGCTCTGCTTCGCAAAGAGTTTCCTGACATCAAAATCCGGTTCATTAATGTCGTGGACCTTTTCAAACTTCAGCCCAGCACGGAGCATCCCCATGGACTCCCCGATCGCGATTTCGACTCTTTGTTCACCGTCGACAAACCGGTCATCTTCAATTTCCACGGGTATCCTTATTTGATCCATCGTCTGGCGTATCGCCGTAAGAATCACGACAACATTCATGTGCGCGGGTACAAAGAAAAGGGGAACATCAACACGCCGCTGGAACTGGCTATCAACAACAACATCGACCGCTTTAGCCTGGCGATGGATGTAATTGACCGCGTGCCAAGATTGCAGAGAATCGGCGGCCATGCCAAGGAACGATTCCTCAACCAGCAGATTGAGTGCCGGAATTACGCGCACCAGTACGGGGTCGACCAGCCCGAGGCGGCGGGCTGGACGTGGCCATACTAGTTGGCAAACAATTCACGATGGGTGAGGTTCACCCAGGATGACGCGCACGGTGTCGCGCGCAATCAGCAACTCCTCATCGGTGGGGATCGCGTAAGCGAGCAGCTGGGAATCCTCCGTGGAGATATTGCCTTCCCGCGCCACGGTTTCGTGATTGCGCGCAGGCTCGACCTTCAGCCCCGCCCACTCCATGCCCTCGCAGATCAATGCACGAATCTCCGGCGAGTTCTCTCCAATTCCGCCGGTAAAAACCACCGCGTCTGCGCCACCCATGGAAGCCAGGAATGCTCCAATATATTTACGGGCCCGGTAGCAGAAGACCTCGATAGCGAGCCGCACCCGCCGGTCCTCGTGCTCCTTCAATTCCGCCTGCAGTTCGCGCATGTCGTTGGTGAGTCCAGAGATTCCAAGCAACCCCGACTGCGTGTTGAGCAGCGTGTCGACTTCTGAGGGCGACATCCCCTCTTTGCGGGCGATGACGTTGACGATCGCAGGGTCAAGGTCGCCGGAGCGTGTGCCCATGACCAGACCTTCCAGCGGGGTCATGCCCATGGACGTGTCCACTGAATTTCCAGCGCGGATCGCGGTGGCGGAACAGCCGTTTCCCAGGTGGAGCGTGATGATGTTGGTTTGTTCCCGCGTGAGTCCCCGCAGCACGCGGTAACGGAATGCAACATAGCGGTGGGAGGTTCCGTGGAATCCGTAACGTCGAATGCGGTGGCGGCGATAAAGGTCATAAGGAACCGCGTACAGGTACGCCTGCTCCGGAATCGAATGGTGAAAGGAGGTATCGAAGACTGCCACCTGGGGAATGGTCTTGCCGAAGATTTCGCGCGCGGCCTGAATGCCTTTAATATTGTTCGGATTGTGCAAGGGCGCGAGGTCGATGCAGTCTTCGATTCCCCGTAGCACCTTATCGTCAATCAGCGCTGATTCCGAAAACAGCTCACCGCCATGCACGACGCGGTGTCCAAGAGCGTTGATATCGCCCGTGTTCTTGATCTCGGGGACGCCGGACTTGTCGGATGCGATGAACCGGACCAGATAGTCCAGTGCTGCCGATATATCGCGTAGTGGGGCGGTAAATTTCTGACTCTGGCCCTGCCGGTTCTGAAACTGGATGATGGCTTCGCCGCCAATCCCTTCAACTTCCCCGCGGCAGAGACGATCGTCCGTGTACTGCTTGATCCGCTCAAGATCGGTGGCAATCACCTGGAACTTCAAGCTCGAGCTTCCGGAGTTCACAACCAGAACATTCATACGCGACACTCTCCGACTGGGGCAGGACGTACCAAGATAACCTCTTCTTGGCGCCGCCCACAATGATGTCGGAGAGAATGCCATCACGATTACATCGCTGCGGCGAATCGCGTAGAATAGCCAAGAAGAATGTCCGCTAATTCCACGCCCAACGACGACCGAGGTATTCCAATCTCACCAAACGCTCTGGCTCCCCTTGAGTTCTCCAAGGGCTTCCTTTGGGGCGTGTCGACCGCTGCCCACCAGGTGGAGGGCAACAGCCAAAATCAATGGTCCGATTGGGAAGCGGCCGGACATATCCGTTCTGGCGATGCGTGTGGAAGTGCGTGCGACTGGTGGAACGACGCTGAACGCGATTTCGACCTGACGCGCAACATGGGCCTCAATGCCATGCGTTTTTCGGTGGATTGGAGCCGCATTGAACCACACGAAGGCGAATGGGATCTTGCAGCGTTGCGCCGCTACCGGCAAATGCTCGACGGTCTCGTCGAGCGTGGGATTTGCCCCATGATCTGCTTGCATCACTTTACCCACCCGAGATGGTTCGAACAGAAGGGGGCTTTCTTAAGCTCGGATGCTCCAGAGCTCTTTGAGCGCTTTACTCGCCGGGTGGTGGGCGCGCTCGAGGAGCATTGCAACCGTTGGTTGACTTTCAACGAGCCCAACGTGTATTCCGCCATGGGATATGTTCTCGGCGAATTTCCCCCGGGCCGCAGCGGTGACATCGCCGCCTCAATAGAAGTAGTAAGCGCAATGGCTCGTTCGCATCTGCGCGCCTACCGTGCGATTCATGAATTGCAGCCGCACGCAGAGGTCGGATGGGCTCACCACTATGTTGCGTTGGAACCCGTACGCCGTGGGCCGGATCGCTGGATCGCTTCCCTGGTGAACGAGCTCTTCAACGAGAGCTTTCTGCGCCTGATGCAGCATGGCAAGCTTCCTTTTCCCTTGAGCATGCTCGACGGAAATGCTGGAGCCGTGAAAGGTTCCTGCGATTTCGTGGGCTTAAACGTTTACAGCCGCTTCCACGTGGCTTTCGATTTCAGAAATGCCGCTCAGGCTTTTGCGCGGCTGTTCGTCCCACCGCACGTTCCGCAGGGGGACAGCGCGTGGGAACGGCCGTACGGTGAGGCTTATCCTCTGGCTCTGCGGCGTGCCGTCGAGCGGGCGAAGGGCCTTGGCAAACCGGTTTACATTCTCGAAAACGGAGTGCCCGATGCGCAGGACCGCATCCGCCCGTGGCTCATCGTGAATGCCGTCAAGGAGCTGCACCAGTTGATTGCGGAAGGCCACGACATTCGCGGCTACTTTCACTGGACGCTCACCGATAATTTCGAATGGACCGAAGGCTGGCATCTACGATTTGGTTTGGTGGCTCTGGACACTGCGACGCAGGAACGAACGATGCGTAACAGCGGCCGCCTGTATAGTGAAATCGCCCGCGGGAACGGCCTCTCGCCAGAGATGATCGCAAAGTACGGGCAGTTGGAATCTGCAAACGGAAAGACGTCTTAGGCCGACCCGCTCTTTGGAATGCTCTTGAGTTGTCTGCGGTCGTGCGGTGGCTCAGTGCGACCCCGCCAACATTGCGTCCCGCCCCATCAGATCGACGTTTCCCATGGGAGCGACCGGCATATATTCCGGCACATGCCGCTCAAACACTTCCTCAAGGATGACTGGGATTTCAAACAGCGCACGATTGGTATGCGCACGGGCGTTGTCGCGAAGCTCCTGGAACCTGGAAGGCTGCAGGAGGTGTTCAACTGCGCCCGCAATTCCCCGGAAGCTTGGCAATACAATGCCGAGCCGATTTTCAGTGAGCCATTCCGCGTTGTAGCGCTCCTGGGGCATGGTCTTCGCGTTGCTTTCCACGATGACTGGCAGATCGAACTGCAACGCTTCGCTGATAGATCCTGGGCCCGGCTTCCCAATGAAGAAATCCGCCAGCGCCATGTAATGATCTACCTGCGTGGTGAATCCTTCGACGAAGATAGGTTTCCTGGTCGGAAGCTTCTTGAGTTCGGCGGCGAGGTTCTGGTTGTGGCCGCAGATCATGATCAGCTGGAGTTTCAGAGAGCTTTCGCTTAGCTTCTTTGCGATGTCGAGCATCACCGGCGCGCCGTGCCCGCCAAACAATACAATACCGGTGGGGCAATCTGGAGCCAACCCCAGCCGCTTCCACTCCGCAACACGATCGATTGCGGGTTTCTTGTAGAACTTCGACTTCATCACCATGCCGGAAGTCTGGAATACTCGCAGTGGCGAGTGGCCCATGGCCAAAGCCTGCTGCTTCGCCCGCTCCGTACCGCAGATCAAGTATTCCGACTCGCGCTCGATCCAGAAGTGTGGCGGGTAGTCGGCGAAATCCGTCAGCATGGTAACGAAGGGTGAGGCCGGGAGAGATTTGCGAACGCTCTCCGCGATCGTGCGGTTGAAGTGAGGAATGACCGACAGGACGAGATCAGAGGGATGTTCGGCCCAGTACCGCTGCAGGACTCGAACGACGCGGCGATGATTCAAACGAACCAGGCCTTGCAACACAGGCAATAGCTGCTGGGTGTAACGCGTCCAACCCCGGCGCAAGATCAGGTTGTAGAGGTCTTGCATGCGGATGCCGGTGGTGCGATGAACCGGATCGATCTGGTCCAGTAGTTCCTGCAGATTGAGCAGGGAAACGGCCCACGGGTTGGATTGTGCTTGCAGCGCGCTCTGGAGAGCATCGGCGGCGTTGCGATGTCCGCCACCGGCATCGAAGAAGACGATGTTCAGATTGCGCATGACTCACCTCATCGCTTCGGACGTCCGCGCGGATGGCTGACGTTTCGTCGTACAGCCAAAAACCGAAACGCGAGCATCCGTAACCCCACGATTCGCGATCTTCAATACAGGACGATGAAGGGATTGTTAAATGTTGATGAATGCGGCGGCAAAAGGTAACTTCTTAGGTAACGTCGCCAGAGTTCGATTCAGCGGCTAGCGCCGTGGCGAACGAGGGGGCTTAAGCTCGTGACTTGTGCCGACTGCGGACCTTTGGAATTCTCTACGCCGGCGCGGGAAAGATTGACCGGCATTTGACCGGGCATCGGGATTTCTCCAAAGAGTGCGCGGGCGGCGCTGGTCTCCGAAACCGTCACATTGGAGAAGGTACAAATGTAGTTCTGAATTGCGGGGAAATCGTCGGCGAGGTATGGATTTCCCATTGCCAGAACCACCGTTTTTTCCGCAGCGCGGCCGAGAATTCTCTCGAACAAAGCACTCGTCGAGTCCGGGAGAGACGCGGGATGCTTTGTGCCGCGCGCGACTTTCCTCGATCTCGCAGCTGAGGGCACGATGTACACGGCGACTACGACTTCCCCTGCCTGATCCACCGCTTTCAGTACGCCCTCCGCCCTTCCATGCGCCACGCGCGGGTCCACGTAGACTACTTTCGCATCGGGCATGCGGGACAGAATTTCATGCTCCAGAACACGACCATCGTCCGCTCGAACGTTGTCACAGAGCACGATCACCAGAACGGCTTGACGACCGGGCCCTCCTGGTTGGTGGAGAACAACTCTCTTAACAGACGTCCCACCTCTCAGCGGAAGCAGATTGCCGTTGTCGCGCACCAGGGTCACAGAGGCATCCGAGATTCGCTGACCGGTCGCTACATTGTCCGGACTGCCCACTAGTTTCGGTATCGCAGCCACATCGACCAGGCGAGTCGTCTGCAGACCCAGGGAAGCTTTGGCCTTCAATATTTTCAAGACGGACGCGTCGAGGCGCTGCCGGGAAATTTCGCCGGAGTGGACGGCATCGAGGACCGCACGGTAACTGGCATCCAGGTCGGCGGGCATGGTGAGCACGTCGTTCCCAGCCTTGAAGGCGTCCACCGCGGCACGGCCCACGTTTCCGGCGTAAAGGCGGGTCAGGCCTGCCATGTCAAGTCCGTCAGTGACAACGATTCCCTTGAAACCAAGTTCGTGCTTGAGCAAATTGGTGACGATGGCGGGTGACGTCGTAGCCACAAGGTTGGGGTCGGGATCGAGCGCAGGAACTCTGATGTGCGCCGTCATGACAGCGTCAACACCGGCATCGATCGCCTTGCGGAATGGAGGCAGGTCGACGGTGCGCAAGACCTCCAGATCCTCATCTACTCGTGCGACGCCAAGATGCGAGTCGGTTCCGGTATTGCCGTGTCCCGGGAAGTGCTTCGCAGTGGTTAGCATTCCGTTGGCCCGCGCACCGCGGATGTAGGCAGCCACCAACGCCCCTACCTGGTCCGGGTTGGCGCCGAATGCTCGCGTGCCGATAATGGGATTCGCAGGATTGGAATTCACATCGGCGACGGGGAATAGGTTCCAGTGCACGCCGATCGCACGGCTTTCCTGGGCCGTAATGCGGCCGAATTCCTCGGCATAGGCCACCTTCCCGGCAGCGCCGAAGGCCATGGCGTGAGGAAACACGGTTGTGCCGAAAAGATGCGCAGGCAGGACGCCCTGCTCAAAATCTCCAGCGACCAGAAGTGGCAGCTTTGATTCCGACTGCAGCTGGTTGAGCTGGACGACCGTCTGATAGCGGCGGTCGCGATGAAGAAACCGCCCTCCCGTCGGGGCGGACATCGCCAGCGATCCGATGTGGTACTTGCGAATGCTGCTGGCGATTCGTAGGTACTCGGAGTTCCGAATACCTGAGTATCCCACCCGCAGACGAATCATGAAGAGCTGACCAACTTTTTCTTCAAGGGAAAGAGTGCCTAAGGTTCTCTCGGCCCAGCCTTTATCGTCCCTCTGGAGACGGAAGGCGGGGGATTCCGGGTGCTTTTCCCGAGCATGGTCCGACGGTCCAAAGAGGATGAACAACCCGACAGCCAATGCGATGCGAAGCGTCTGCACACCCCAGCATACGTTGAAATGTGGAGTGATGCCCCTGTGACTTGGAGCCGGGTTGCAATCAAAGGTACATGTTCAATTGGCGACGCGACACCGCCGACTATAGCTGCCGCCTCAACTTTGAATAACCAGAGTTGCCTTCGGAAGGTACTAAATCGACGGCTGCCGCATGAGTCATTTTCGTGTACGGGCTCAGTCGATTCACAGAAGATCCGCGGCGGCTTCGCCGGTATCGACTGCTCCTCCCATGAAGCCCTGCCACTCGGCGAGATGCTCGCCGGCAAACAGCACGCGACCGTGGGGCTTTTGCAGAATGGGGCGGACGCTGAACCACTGCCCGGGGCGGTAGAACGCATAGGCACCTCCGATCCAGTTCTGATTCTGCCAAGCCTGAGTTCGGGTCGCGACCGGGTGCGTGGCTGGCGTCTTCGGTCGTCCGACCGCGTGGAGGATGTCCTCAGTCAGCCATTTCGCGACGTCGTTCTTGTTCGGTTCTGCAGCCAGGTCATCCGCTTTTTCTCCGATCGCATAGCTGCACAAGATGCGGGCGTCGCCCTCCTGGAGATAGGTACTGTCAAAACAGAAATCGGAAACGCGGCTGGTGAACACGGAAAAGCCTCCGTCTTTGTGCTCAGGCCAGAATCGCGCGCGATACAACACCGCCGATTTCATGATCCGCGAATATTGCAGCTGATCCGCGGCATCGCTTTGTTCGAGGCTTAGTGGAGGGTCCCATTCAATGTTTCTGAGGCACGGCGCGGGAACGGCACAGATGCAGACATCGGCCCTGAACTTCTCCCCATTGGCGAGAGCTACTGTCACTTCTTCGCCTCTTTGCCGAACCAGCTTAACTTCGGTGCGTGTCCGAACAGACCCGCCGACGATGTTCCGGGCCAGTGCGTGAATCAAGCGCGAATTGCCGCCGGCAATTTTCCAGTCCATTTCGTCGGTGGCGTTTCCACCGAAATATTCGGTAGCGGCGGTGTAGGCCGAGGTCTGCCGGATCGACTCGCCGAAATCCGTGCTGTCCATGAGATCTCGCTTGAGCAGTTCGCGATGGCTGAATCCCCTCTGCCGCAAACAGGTCCACCAGTCCAGCTTGTCGAAGCGCCTCTTCTCGCTCTCGTTGCAGGTCTTGAACTCGGCAGCGAATTGCCGGAATCCCCTGTGCGCTTTGGCCGAAAAGCAGTCCTCTCCCGGGCGATACCGGCGAGAGCGGCTGTTCACATTCCAGAAAAAATAGGAATACTGGTGCGGCTGCAACTCCAGGCCAAACTCGCGCGCCAGCCTCTTCATGGCGTCATGATCGTCACCGATCCATTCGCCGCCTAATTCGCAGATGAGCTTTCTGGCCTGCGGAAACCGATAGGAAAAAACGCGTCCGCCCAGCCTGCGATGAGCTTCGAAGACGTCGACCCGCCAGCCCCGCCGCGCGAGGCGATAGCCAGCTGCAAGACCTGCAAGGCCGCCGCCGATCACAATGCAATGGTGTTTCTTTCGCGGCAGCGGAGCCATGACAGCAGAATGTCGCGTGCGCTTCGAGACGGGAGTTGGCGATTTGAGGGAGTCCATGGATTTGTAACTCCGTCCGGGAGCTTTCGGCCGGCAGCGTCAGAGGCTACCTTATTCAGCCGTCCCTACCGCGCCATCCGAGTCTTGTTCGGAAAACGTAACAAGATGCGATTCTTGGCGCTGGGACCGCGGAACGCATGTATGAAGGCGAATCGCCGCTGGGGACCAAAAGGCACAACGGAAATGCGGCAGCACACTCGGACGGAGACGCGCAAAAGCGTCGATACGCTTGAGGCGTCCCAGTCACTATTCGATAGCAGCCAGAAGGCATAACTGCATTCGGTCCTCTGCATGTGGGATCGACCGGCCCGTAACTCACTGGGAAAGACTGGCTCTGAGGTCGCGCCCTTGACCGCCGCCACCATCTACCATCCGCGGATGATTTCGGTTGCTGTGAGCCCATACTGCGAACTCGCGCGGTGGGTGCTCGACCGGCTGGGGGTTCCTTACGTGGAGGAGTGCCATGCTCCGGTGTTCAATGTACTTGCGACGCGCGGGTACGGCGGTGGCAGCGTCGTGCCGGTTCTCGATACGGGCGAAACCGCCCTGCTTGACGCGCGCGCCCTGGTTGACTACTACGAGGCTCGGGCGCCGCAGAATCTGAAGCTGTATCCTGGAGATTCCGCCGCAGAAACCGAAGCTCGCCAACTCTTCAATTTTCTCTTTGATACCTTCGGAGTGGCCGTGCGCGCGTGGGCCTATGCCTACATGCTCCCAGAGCGTAGCCGCATGATCCGGGCGTGGGTCAAGGGCGCGCCATGGTGGGAGCGATTTGCCGCGCCGGTCGTCTATCCTTTCCTGGCCGCAGCCCTGCGGAAGAATCTGCACCTCCAGCCCGACAGCATTGCGCAGCAACGGCCGATCATCGAATCCACTCTCTCGCAGATCGAAGCGCGGCTGGCGGATGGACGCCGATTCCTGATGGGGGACACACTTACCGCTCCGGACCTGGCCTTCGCCGCGCTCTCGGCGCCCATCATGATTCCGCCACACTATGGCGGACCCATGCCGGCGCTCGATCAGTTGCCCACGGCCATGCGCTCCACCATCGAAAGCTGGCGCGCTCGCCCCTCGGGTCAGTTCGCTCTTCGGCTGTATGAAAACCGGCCGCGCCGTGCGCCTGATTTAGTTGAGCTCGGCAAGCACGGGTCGGGGCGGACGTTGAAAGACAAGCTGCTCAATTTCTTGATCAGGCCCGGCATTTTGCGTCCCGCGTTCACGTTTCTGCGGCGCTTCTCTCCGATTCTGCTGCTTGGCAAACACGCCATCGTGACCCGGAATGCCGACGTGATTGAGGTGTTGAAGCGCGATACCGATTTCACGATCCGCCAGATCAATGGGCCAAAAATAGATCAGATCGGCGGTCCCTTCATTCTGGGCATGGACGCGTCGCCGCAGTACGACCGGGAGAATGCGACGCTGCATGAGGCTGTACGCCGCGAGGATCTAGAGAGGATTCGGCAGTTTGTCGCGCAAGCCGCCGGCGAACTGGTCGCGGCCGCGCGTCTCCGCCACCGCATCGACGTCGTAAATGGCTTCGCTCGTGTGGTAGCGACTCGGCTGGTGGCCTCGTACTTCGGCATGCCGGGCCCGAACGATCCTACGATGATGCGCTGGATGCGCGATATCTTTCACTACATCTTCGCCGACCTCACCAATGGCCAGGACGTCAAGCAGGACGCGCTGAATTCGAGCGTCGAATTGCACGCGCACATGGACGCCCAGATTGCGCTCCGCAAGTCTCAGTCATCGAATGGAAACGACGATGTGCTGGGCCGCTTGCTGGCTTTGCAGGATGCCGCGCATCCCTGGCTGGATGATCTCGCCGTCCGTCGCAATCTGGCGGGTGTCATCGTCGGCGCCGTCGATACCACATCGAAGTTTGTCGCTCTTGCCATCGACGAACTGCTGCGCCGGCCGGAGATGCTGGCGGGAGCGCGCGAGTGTGCGCTGAAAGGCGACATTGAAGGGGTCCGAGGCTACGCGTGGGAAGCCGTGCGGTTCAACCCGCATCATCCGCTTCAGGTTCGTTATTGCGAGCAGGCATCACAGATTGCGCAGGGCCAAGCGCGTGCAAAAGACATTCCCGCGGACACCTTCGTTTACATCGCGACTCTTTCCGCCATGTTTGATCCGGATGTCTTCATAAAGCCCGGCGAATTCAATCCTCAGCGCCAGACCGACTACCTGCATTTCGGTTGCGGCATGCATACCTGTTTCGGCAAAGCCATCAACGGCATACAAATACCAGAACTGCTGGCGACGCTGCTGCGCCTGCCGAATCTGCGGCGGGCGCCCGGCGGTGCTGGACAAATCCTTTATGACGGCCCGTTCCCGAACCGCTTGGTCCTGGAATTCGATGCCTGAGAAATGAGGCCGCGATTATGACCCATACCGTTCTGACGTTCATCAGCAAAGTGAAGCCGGACCAGGCTGTTCGTTTAGTGCCACTACTCGATGAGATCAACAAAGATCCGGAGAGCAACAAGTACATACCCTTCCGCTCTTTGGGTCTTCTGCACTTTGCCAGTCTGGTGCTGCACCAATCGCCGGATACTCCCGAGTACGGCCCGTATCTCATTTTCGAGAACAACTTCGACGGCGAACTCAACGACTATCTCGAAGACCTGTACGTTCACGCTTCTTGGGGACTGCACCAGATCTACAGTGCGTGCCTGGATTACACCGTTACGAGCCCTTCCGACCGCCCGGGGATCATCGATTACTTGAGAGCCCACGTAGTGCTTCCCAACGCCTATCACATCGGAAACACCGGCCGGAGCGTCGCGCGAATTCTGCAGGAGCAAGTCTTGCGCGACGCGCTCGAAGCCCACGCGGACACGCTGGTCGAACGCGGCCAGCCTGCATCGCCCGGTGACTTACTTGCCAACTTCCAGCAGTTTGTTCGCGACGATCAGAGATGGTCGTGGATCCCAGGCGTCGGGCCGCGGCAAACCTTCATGGAGCAATTCACCAACTGGTCGAAGTTCATTCTGGCCATTGTGATCGCGCTGGCGTTTTTACCCCTATGGATTGTGCCCTTCGTAGTCGGCATGCTGGTGCTGCGCTACAAGGAAAGTACCGATCCCGTACAACAAAGTCTGGCCGATTCCGCAAATGTTCGGCAATTGCTGGAGAAAGAAAATCAAACCAAGATTGTCCAAAATCACATGGCCAGCATCACCATCGTCAAGCCGGGTCGGCTGCGCCGTGTCGCCCTGTGGACCGTGCTCTGGGCCGTGAACCTTTTGGCGCGGGCGCGCGCCACTCATGGCGAGCTCAGCGGAATTCCCAGTATTCATTTCGCGCACTGGTCGATGATCGATAACGGACGCCGGCTTCTCTTCCTCAGCAACTTTGATGGGAGCTGGGAGAACTATCTCGACGACTTCATCGACAAAGCCGCCGTCGGCCTGACCGGGGTCTGGAGCAATACCGTGAATTTTCCACGCACATATTTTCTGATTTTTGGCGGCGCGAAAGACGGACCGCGGTTCAAGGCCGTCGCCCGCGACGGCCAAACCATTACGAATGCCTGGTACAGCGCCTACCGGGATCAGACTGTGCAGGGCATCGACAACAACAGCAGCATTCGTGAAGACCTGCTTAAACCGCTGGATGCAACCGGGGCGATGGCGCTGCTGCAACGCCTATAAGAACTAAGAACGAGGAGTGTTCCATGGCGGAACTCGAACGCAAAGATATTCAAGGAATTGTCGTAAGCGCGTACAAGCATCTGCATTGCGCGGCGTTTCTTTTGCTGCGGGTGAAGAACGCGCAACCAGCGCGGACCTGGATCGCGCAGATGGCCACCGCAGTCATGACCTCCGAGGCGAAAGACGGGTCCTTGTCCACCAATATTGCATTCACTTACAGCGGACTGAAGAGCCTGGGTTTAGGCCAAGAAGCGCTCGACGCTTTTTCGCTCCCCTTCCAAGAAGGCATGGCAGCCCCTTACCGCGCCCGCCTGCTTGGCGATAACGACGAAAACGCACCCACGGTCTGGGAGTGGGGAGGGCCGAACAATCCGGTGGACGTGCTGTTGATGATTTATGGAAAAGACGAAGCCACGCTGAATGCAGCCTTAGATCGGGAGCAGAAGGCGTTACCAGCCGACGGAGTTGAACTGGTCAAGATTCTGTCCGCCCAGCGACAACCGAATACCCACGAGCATTTTGGCTTCGCCGATGGAATCGGTCAGCCCGTGATGGCAGGTACCGGAAACAAGCAGCGCCAACTCCAACGCACGCACCACGCCACGGAGCTTCCGGTTGGCGAATTTCTTCTAGGGCATCCCAACGTCTACGGCGTGATCGCTCCCAGCCCCGCCGTCAAGCCTGCCGACGATCCCCAGAACCTGCTGCCGGAGATTCCTGCGGATGCCGCCGGACTGAACGCTGAAGCCGGAATGCATGACCTCGGCCGCAATGGAAGCTACCTGGTGTTCCGCCAGTTGGCCCAGCGCGTCGCTGAATTCTGGCAATTCCTCGACAAAGCCACCTGCACGGCTAACGGCGCCAGCAACCCCGAGGCTCGCGACCGATTGGGCGCGAAGTTTGTGGGCCGCTACAAGAGTGGCGCGCCTCTGGTTCTCTCACCCGAACACGATGATCCCGCGTTGGAAAACGAGAACAACTTCACCTACTATCCCAAAGACCCTGACGGCCTCAAGTGTCCGATCGGATCGCACGTCCGCCGCTGCAATCCTCGGGATTCGCTGGGACCCGATCCCGCGACCGCTCTGAACTCGGCGAACCGCCACCGCCTGCTGCGCCGCGGCCGGTCCTATGGTCCTCCCCAAGAAAACCCTCTGGTCGACGACGGAGCCGAACGCGGCCTGCACTTCATGTGCCTCAACAGCGACATTGAGCGCCAATTCGAATTTGTGCAGCAGACCTGGGTCAGCAATCCCGTATTTAACGGGCTGGACGGCGAGGTGGATCCCCTGGTGGGCGATCTCTTGCGAAGCGACTCCATTTTCACGGTGCAGGCCGAGCCACTGCGCCGGCGCGTGGAAGGTCTCAGCCGATTCGTGGTCACGAAAGGTGGAGCCTATTTTTTTCTGCCCGGCTTGCAGGCACTGAAATATCTCGCCAGTCTGCGATCATGAGGAAACCAACTTCAGTGTCGAAAACGATTCGAGGTGGTCGATTATGGTGCGTACCACACCCGACAAACCGGCTCTGATCACATTTCCTCCGAGCCTAGACAGCGAGCTGGCGCGCTTTCTGCTCGAGCACTATGGAATCGAGCATGAAGAGCAACCGCACGCGTTCCTTTTCTGCTTCTTCGTCACGCTCTGGCACGGCAGCACTGTGATTTTTCCTCTGCTCTACAACGAATCCCTGAAACTGGTAGGCCCGCAGGCCATCAACGATTACTTCGATCAGCGCTGCACTCCCGATCTCCGTCTATGGCCCCAGGCGGCAGAAGAAAAGCAGCAGGTAACCAGTGATTGGACCCTGTTCAACCAGACCCTGGCCTTCGCCACCGCGGTCTTCGCCTACTATCACCTGCTGCCTCATCGCCAGCTAATGATTCTCCCATTGAGCCGGCGCAGTCCCCCTTTCGAGCAAGAATCTGTTCAGCGCGCCTACCCGCTGTTTGCCGGAGCGCTCAGGATTCTCTTGCGGCTGACTGCTCAGAGGGCGCAGCAGAGCCTGGACCAGGTTCGCACAATATTTAGCCAGGTGGATGCTCGGCTCGCCAATGGCAGGAAGTTCCTAGTCGGCAATCGGCTTACTCTTTCCGACCTCGCTTTCGCTGTAGCGGCGGCACCGGTCGTGCTACCCCCAACCTATGGAGGCCCGATCCCATCATTTGACGAAATGCCCCCTGAAATCCAGGCGGCGGTAAAAGAGATGCGCTCTCACGCCGCCGGACAATACGCTCTGCGGATATACGAGGAACACCGGCACTTGGGTCAGTTGTCGTAAGCAAGTCAGGCGCTTCTCTTTGTCAGACCCTTCAGGTGCGGGCGAGTGGTGCCGTCGCCGCACCCGGCAGCGGCGTGGTGAGGTGGCGCGATGGATCCACGACCAGCCAGCTCGCGGCGCCCAGCAGGCACAACGCAGCTGCCACCAGAAATGACATCGTCCAGCCGAATCGGGCTGCGATCCAGGGAGTGAGAGAAGCCGTGAGGGCCGCCCCTATCTGGTTTCCCATATTCATAAAGCCCGATACCGAGCCGGAGGACGTGCCCGCAAGGTCGGCGGTTACGGACCAGAAAGAACTTTGGGAGAGATAGAGCGCACCTGCTCCGCCGGCGAGCACCACGCTGGCCAGCCGGGCGCTTTGGACCTGCGAGCCAAATGCAATGAAGATGCCGGCAACGGTGATCGCGAATGCCGCAAGACCGCAGCGTCCGACTCGCGGTCCCAGCCATTTTGTGAGCCGGTCGTTGATCGCGCCTCCTAACAGGCAGCACACGAGCATGGCGAGAAAGGGCAACATGGTGTAAAAGGCGCTCGCTTTCAAATCCAGGCCGCGCACTTTGGCAAGATAGCGATAGAACCAGCTGAAGAATATCCAGGCGACGTAGCCGTAGCAGAAATAGCTGACGGTAATGGCCCACACTTCTTTGCTTCGCAGGACGCGTCCCCAAGGCACGAGCGCTTTCTGATCAGGGCTCGATTGCGCCTGCGTCAGCCCCGAGCGAATCAGTGTCAACTCTGAGGCGGAAACGCTGGGATGCCCGGCGGGCGTGTCGCGCGCAGTAGAGAACCAGACCGCCCCGGCGGCGAATCCGATGATGGAGCACAGCCAGAACGACGACCGCCAGCCGTAATGGACCATTATGTAAGAGATGAGCGGCGGCGTGATGCCGGCGCCTGCTCCCACACCGGCAAAAATCCATCCGTTGGCAACGCCGCGTTCCGTGGTCGGAATCCAGCGCGCGATAAATTGATTGGCCGAGGGATAGATGACGGCTTCGCCCGCTCCCAGAAGAAATCGGACTGTGACGAACACTAGGAGCGCGCCTGTAATATGCGCCGGGACCAGAGCAGTCAGGGCAGTGAAGATTCCCCACCATGCGACACCGCCGGCCAGCACCCGGCGCGGCCCGTAGCGGTCCGCAAGCCGGCCGCCAACGGTCTGAAAAAGCGCATAACCGACCAGCATGGCACTGAACACTTTGCCGAGTTGCACATCATTGAGATGATAGGCCTCGGCAATGGAGCCGCCGGCAATGGAAATGTTGACGCGGTCGAGGTAAGAGACGGCGCTCAGGATAAACAGCCAGAAAATTAGAAACCAGCGCACATTACTCGATCTAGCAGCGATGGTTCTCGCACCATTCATAGCAGGTGGCATCTTCGGCTAAACCGCGTGTTCGCGCAATACGCGTGAAAGCTGCTCGGCAACGATTTTGTCTTCGCCGGGTTGCAGCATGAACGAGCACATGGCCAGTCCCGGCCGTCCTTCACCGCCTCCGATGACAATGGAAGGTTTCGAAGTGCGCAACAGTTTGGACGCCTGCTGAGGCGTCACAGAAATGCGGGCCGCGTCCCAGGTGATGCTCATGTGGGGAACATGATTGGCGATGTCAGGCACAAAGAATGAAGTGGTCACTCCCGGAACTTTCGTGATCTCGCGAGAAATTCCTTCCAGCCGGGCTTGCCATTCTTTGGCCAAAGCTTCGTGGTCTTCCGCGAGGAAAAGCTCAAGAGCTTTGACCATGCCCAAGATTTCTTCCTTGCCGACTTTCTGGCTGCGACCCAAGGTGTCTTCGTGCGGGCTATTGTTCAGCAGGGCATTCGCCACCATATCTTTGGGGCCGATCAACAGCCCGGCGCACTGGGGCCCGCGAATCGCCTTGCCGCCGCTGAACGTCACCAGGTCGTAGCCCATGTTGGTGTAGTCCCAAAGATGAGAAACGGGTGGCACATCGGCAGCGGCGTCGTTCATGCATGGGATGTTGTATTGCTTCGCCAGCTTGACCCATTCGTCCACTTTGATTTGTCCCGTGGCGTTGGCGAAGTTGGAGAAATGCATCATGGCCGTGCGTTCATTGACGGCAGCCCGCAATTGATCCGGTGTTTCGACTTCGATGAGCTTGATGCCCGTAGATCGAAGTTGATGATCAAACGGATTGCGATGCGATTTCTGAATGATCACCTCCGACTTCATCCCGGTCAGGTCGGGCAGTTGCCGGATCAGGGCCTCTTTCCCGCCCGTCAAAATGCCGGCTAGTCCGGATTGAATCGCTGCAGCCGCACCCGACGTTACTAGCGCCGTGTAACCATCCGGCAGCTTGAGCATTTCCGCGATGCGACTGCCTGCGGCTACCTCTAGATCCGGAATGTTCACAAAGTGCCGCCCGGCCATGGTCATGACCGCTTCCAACTCGGGGTGGGGAAGCGAACCGCCTAAAAAGGTCATGGTGCCTTGGCAGTTGATCACTGTCGGCACTCCGAGTTCTTCGTAGGGATTGCCGGATTGTCCGAAGCCACTCACCTGCGTGCTTGTCCCGGCGGCGGCGCGAGACCGAGAGAATAACTTACGCGGGGCCAGGACCGAGCCTGCAATCGCTCCGACGCTACCGAGAAAGCTGCGGCGGTTCCACTTCGAGTTGAGTCGCATGAGATATTGCTCCTTAGAAGCTCACTTGCGCGTGACTGCGGCAATGCAGTTGATTTCGACGAGCGAGTCCCCCGGCAACGCAGCGACCGCTACTGTTGTGCGTGAAGGGCCGCCGTGGGGGAAATAGGTCGCGAACACTTTATGCATGCCGTCCCAGTGTTCAATCTTTACCAGGAAGACATTCGCCTGAAGAATGGTGTCCATGGATCCGCCGCCAATTTCCACGTGCTTCTTGATCTTGTCCATGACCATGGTGGTGTGAGATTCAATCGTCCAGTCCTTGGAGTCCCGACTATCGTGGGCGCCCTGCCCTGCGACGTAAATTAATCCGTTGTGGACAATGACTGGCATAATGACGTCCTTGTCGCTGCCCGGTTTCCCTTCGCTGTTCATCTTGCGGATTCCGCCCGCGTCCTGCGCGGTGGAACTTTGAGCCAGCGCACGGTTCGGCAGTACGGCGGCGCTGACCCCCAAGGCGGACAGCACGGAAGCGAACCGCGTAGCAAACGTTCGGCGAGTTAGATTCAAATTCATGTTTTTCTCCTTCAATTCGAAATTTTGCTTGCGAGATCCAGGTACTGATTAAGGCAACTTAAAGCTGAAAACGTCACTCCCGGCGGCAATGGCCACGTACTGCTTGCCGGCGACGGCATAGCTCATGGGAGATGCACTTATATCCTGACCAGTATTGAAGTGCCACAGCGCCTTCCCCGTCTGCGCATCCGCAGCCTCAAATGAGCCAGCATCGTCGCCGAAAAATACCAAGCCTCCCGCGGTTGTCATAGTCCCGCCAGAGGAATGTCCTCCGCCAACTTGGGGATACTTCCAGACGATGGAATTTGTATCCAGGTTGAACGCTACCAGAACCTTCTGTGAGGTTTCGCCCGGGATGCGTTTCACCCCGGTTGAATAATAGCCGCGACCCTCCTGAAAAGTCTGCGGTTTGAAAAAATAAGTCTCACACTCTTCCAGGGCCATGAAATAGACCGAATGAGTGGACTCACTGTATGAGGGCGCAAACCAGTTGGTTGCCCCTGCATAGCCCGGGCAAACGCGGGTTCCGGCCGCCGTGGGTTCGATGCCCGTCCGGACGGGCCTGCCTTGCGGGTCTATTTCCTTCGCCCAATTCAGCTTCTCCACGAATCGCGTTGCCGAAAGAAACTTCCCGTTTGTGCGGTCGAGCACGTAGATGTAGCCATTGCGGTTTGCCTGCACCAGCAGTTTTCGTTCGACGCCCTGGAAGGCGGCATCGATCAGGATGGGAGTCTCGACCGCATCGTAGTCAAACAGATCATGGGGCGTGAATTGAAAATACCATTTTAGCTTTCCGGTATCCGGGTCGAGAGCCAACACGCAGTCGGTGTAGAGATCGTCCCCCGGACGCACGCCGCCTTCGAAATCAGGCGCGGGGTTGCTCGTGCCCCAGTAAATTGTGTTGAGTTGCGGATCATAGGTTCCCGGCATCCAGGTTGTTCCGCCGCCATGCAAATACAGTTTTCCGGGCCAACTCGAGGCACCGAATTCGCCAGGACCTGGTATCGTCCAGAATCGCCAGGCTAGCTTGCCGGTCATGGCATCGTAAGCGGCGAGAAAACCTCGGACGCCATCATCTCCGCCAGAGGTACCCACCAGCACTTTGTCTTTGATCACGAGGGGTGCGCTGGTTGCGCCGTAATTCTTGTTCCAGTCTGCGTAGGCGACGTCCCAGATGAGATTTCCCGAGCGGACATCCAGGCAGAGGAGATGGGCATTGTCGGTCTCCATATAGACCCGGCTGTGCCATACCGCGACTCCGCGATTGAGGTGCCCGGAGGCGTCGTCGATCAAGCCTTCCGAAATCGGCCACGAATGGTGCCACACCACGCGTCCGGTCCGGGCGTCAAGGGCAGAAGCTTCGTTCGCCGCCGTCACGAACATCATTCCATTCACCACCACGGGAGTGACCTCGAGCCGTTTCGAATTGCCCGCATGGAACACCCACTCCGCGCGCAATCCTGAGAGATCGCTGGGGTTGATCTCGGAAAGACTACTGTAACGCCGCCCTGAATAGTCTCCGTTGTAAGAAACCCAATTAGCTGCGGGCGGTTGGTTCAGCAGATCCTCGGAACGCACATCGATTGCAGTAGATGTGACTGCAGGCGTGTCATTTCCTGCCCGCGCCGCAAGGCAAGTAGTGACGACGGCGATCAGCACAGCTATTCGCATGTTATGAGTCCTGCCGCGTCGCGGCCTAGAAGATGAAAGTGCAGATTATCCAATGAAAAATAAAGTTTTGCACAAATAGGCTTCATTAGCTAGAGTCTGCCAAACTTCTTGACCGCCTCTACGATCGATTTCATCTGTTCGATCACGGGATACATCGAGTGCTCCTTGAAATCCATTTGTTGCGCGAGGGCCAGCACTTCCTGGGCCCTAGCCCTAGGCACCACGACCACCCCGTCGCTGTCTGCGGTGAGGATATCGCCCGCATTGACGGTTACACCGTCGCAGACCACCGGAATCTGTGATCCTGCGAAGCGATAGTGATGCAGGGAAGTAGAGGGGACGATGCCAGTCGCGTACACGGGGAATTCGATCTTGCGCAAATAAGCCACGTCGCGCACTCCGCCATCGATCACGGCGCCCGCGTACCCGCGCGCCGCCATGGCCGTGCCCATGAGTCCGCCCATTCCCGCTATGTTCTCGCCATCCTCGACCACCATCAGGTAAACGGAATCAGCGGACCCTTGATCGATGGCTGCCAGCATGCCGTTCAAAGCCGTGGGGTCGCTGTTGCCTTCGTCCTTCTTCAGTTGGACAGTGCGGGCAAAGCCGGCAAACTTTGTGGTGAAAATAGGCTGCATGCGGTGACTCATGTACATGCGCTTGCCGGTCAGTTGTTCTAGCGCGTCTGAGACCGAAGCCACTTCGACGCGACGAAAATCTGCAATTAAAGCGCTGTCGGACTGCGCTGCGGTGGTCCCGTTGGACTGCGCGCGGAGAAGTTCGGCTCCGTAGAAGATTGCACACAAAGCGACTAGGGACAGAACAGATACTGCAATATTGTGGGATTTCGCAAAGCGGCGAAACTTGTTCATTTCGTCCTCCAGGATGTATATATGTGCGCGGACTCTAACATGGTTTTCGGCCGCGCGGAAGAGTCAATCCAATCGGGTAATCCAATATCGACGAACGGAAAGAGAGATGAAAGGTACGATACGCACCGCACCTGCCCGGTTCTGTATGTCCGGTATTTGCACGGTACAGTTCGCGCTGGTACTGATGGCTGTGTGGGCCGCTAATGGCCTCGCTGTCTGGTCCCAGACTCCAGGGCAAAATCTCCCAAAGCAAAGCGCCAAGGTGGACTCAAATCGGGGCAAACAGGTTTTCGCGTCGACTTGCGCCAACTGCCACGGCCTGGACGGGAGGGGCAGCGAACGCGCGCCCAATATCGCGGAACGGGCAAGTGTACAGCGGCTCTCCGATGCACAGATCTCCCACATTATCGAGGATGGCATTCCGGGCACTGGAATGCCCGCCTTTCATTCACTCGAACATTCCGATGTCGAGGCAATCGTCGCGTACTTACGAGCTCTTCAGGGGAGAAAGCCAACGATCAAGCTGCCTGGTAATCCGGACCGCGGGGAGGCAGTTTTCTTCGGCAAGGCAGGATGTTCCGGCTGCCACATGATAGCTGGCAAAGGCGGTTATATCGCCTCCGACTTATCCGGATACGCTGGCAGCCGTGCTGTCGACCAAATTCGGAGCGCGATCACCGCCCCCACTCCGAACGGCGACCGGGACGCGCGATTGGTAACGGCGATGACTCGCACCGGTGAGAAATATTCTGGGCGAATTCGCAATGAAGATAATTTCTCTCTGCAGTTACAGGCGCTGGATGGGACGTTTTTCTTCGTGGCGAAGTCCGACATCGAAAGGCTGGAATACAGTTCACAGACTCTGATGCCCTCCGACTATGGTTCCACTCTGAGCCACGATGATTTGAACGATGTCGTGAGCTATCTGATGAGGGTATCCCTCGTCAGCAGCGGCGCGTCGAAAGGTCCAGTCGAGGCGTTCGAACCGGAGTAGGCGCTCGTGCCTTAAAAGTTTGGACGACCCGCTAGTTACCCGCATTCGGTTAGAAGAAAGGCGTCCCCATGAATCGCCGCATGAAGATCTTGCACACCTTGGTTATCGCGACCTCACTCTTTCTTGCGGTGGGGGCGCCAGGGTTTCTGGGTCCCTCACGCGCGCGTCGCGACTTTCAGCTGCAAGCCGAATCGCCCCAGTTCTGGGATCTGGTGGATCACAACGCCAAGCTCACTGTCGTGAGCACGGGCTTCGGTTTTACCGAGGGCCCGGTGTGGGACGAGGCGGGATTCCTCTACGTGAGCGACGAGACGATTAACAAGATTTTCCGGCTCTATCCCGATGGCAAAAAGGAGGAAGTGATTGCGCTCGGCGATCCTGATGGCAATACCTTCGACCGCCAGCATCGGCTGATCAACTGCGCCAGCGTGTTGCGTGCCATCATTGCCGTGACTCCCGACGGAAAGTACAGCATCCTGGCGGATCATTTCGACGGGAAGAAGTTAAATAGCCCAAACGATGTTGTCTTTGGTCCGGATGGCGCCCTTTATTTTACCGATCCGAACATGGATCTCGTTGCCGGAGAGAAACAGGAGATCCCGTTTCAGGGCGTCTACCGGCGGGACGATAAAGGCAATTTGAAGTTACTCACCAAGGACCTGACGCAGCCGAACGGTCTCGCATTTTCGCCGGATGGCGAGCGCTTCTATGTCGACGACAGCGAGAAAAGAAACATCCGCGTGTACGACGTGGCCTCCGATGGAGGCCTGATCAACGGGCGCATCTTCGGGGAGGAGTCGGGCGGGAAGGGCGATGGCGTGCCCGATGGAATGAAGGTGGATACGAACGGTAACCTCTTTGTCACCGGGCCCAAGGGCATATGGGTCTGGGATGCCAAGGGCAACCATCTTGGAACCATCGTCGTGCCGGAGCAGCCGGCGAATTTGAACTGGGGCGACAAGGACTATCGCACGCTCTACATCACGGCCACGACATCGGTGTACCGACTGGAGATGAAGACGCAAGGCTTCGTGCCCTATTGAGGTAGGGTTCGCCTGCGGCGATTGCGGGACAGGTTATTAATGAGGAAGCGAGAAGCTGATAATGTCGCTTCCCGCGGCGATCGCGACGTACTCCTTTCCGTCGACCGCGTAACTCATCGGCGAAGCGCGGAAGCTCTGGCCCGTATTGAATTGCCAAAGGGAACGGCCGGTTCGCGCCTCAACCGCTTCAAATCCTCCGGTATCATTCGCGAAGAATAGCAAATCTCCGGCTGTGGTGAGCGTCCCGCCCCAGGAGTTTCCTCGGCCGACTTGGGGATAGCGCCAGACGATTTTTCCTTCCGACACGGAATACGCCAACAGAAGTTTTTGGGCGTGGTCATCGACTGCCTGCTTCGTGCCAGTACCGTAGTAGGTTTCGCCTGGGGTGAATGGTTGCGAGTGAGAGAAGAAGACACTGCAACTCTCAAGCGCCATGACATAGAAGAATCCGGTATCGGGGTTGTAGGAAGGTGAAAACCAATTCGTGGCTCCGTCGATGCTCGGACAAATGTCGGTGCCCGACGCGGTCGGTATTCGCCCCGACAACACGGGGCGGCCGGAGGCGTCAATCGCTTTCGCCCAGTTCAGCTTCTCAACAAACGGAGTCGCCTTGATGAACTTTCCGTCGGTCCGGTCGAGAATATAGAGAAACCCGTTACGGTTGGCCTGCACCAGCAAGTCACGAGTTTGGCCGTTCACTTTGGCAGTCATTAGGACTGGTGTTTCATTGGCGTCGTAGTCGTACAAGTCGTGAGGAGTGAACTGGAAGTACCACTTCAGGGCCCCGGTTGTGGCGTTCAACGCCAGGACGCAGGCGGTGTACAGGTCGTCGCCGGGGCGGGAATCCCCCACGAAATCGGGAGCCGCGTTGCTGGTTGTCCAGTAGAGAGTATCGAGTTTGGGGTCGTAGGTGCCGGGCATCCACGTTGTGCCGCCGCCGTGGAGGTAGGAATCGCCCGGCCAGCTGGAAGAGCCGAATTCTCCGGGGGCGGGTATGGTCCAGAATCGCCATTTGAAGTTGCCGGTCGCGGCATCGTAAGCCGCGAGGAACCCGCGCACGCCGGAGTCGCCACCGGAGGTCCCAACGATCACTTCGTCTTTCACGATTAGTGGAGCGCTGGTTGCGCCGTACTGTTTTGCCTTGTCGGCGTACGTGACATCCCATAACAGGTGCCCGGTGTGCGCGTCGAGACAGAGCAAGTGGGCGTCGTCGGTTTCCATGTAGACGAAGTTTTTCCAGACGCCAACTCCGCGGTTGTGGTGAGCCGCAGCATCATCAAGCAACCCGGTGCTCACAGGGCGCTCGTGATGCCAAATAATCCGGCCGGTCCGTGCATCGAGCGCCCATGCATTGTTGGCGGAAGTGACATACATTACGCCTCTGACGACCACCGGCGTGACTTCGAGCCTCTCGGAATTGGAAGGATGGAAGATCCACGCTGCGCGAAGCCGCGCGACATTTGCCGGCGTGATTTCATGCAAGCTGCTGTAGCGACGCCCGGTGTAGTCGCCGTTATAGGAAGTCCAGTTGGCGCCGGGAGGCTGCGTCAGCAGATCGTCCGCGCTCACATTCACATCGGCAACCACGGGAGCTTGCCCTGTTTGTCCCACGACGGAACCCAGGGACAAAAAAACTGCCAATGAGAGTACTGTGAACTTTTTACGGAATGAATTCATGTCAGTGGGCTTCGCCCGCGCTAACTCCAACTTCCTGCAGAGAACCGCGGTCCAGCCCATTCTCATCTTCCAGATGAAGCGAGATCCGGGCGGGCTTTTCCGGAGGAGTTAACTCCGTCTCCAGCACGACGAGATCTGCTGGGTCGACCTGGGTCAGAGGCATGGTTCCAAGGCTGGCACCGTGTTGGTTGTAGAGATGCGCGACCAGGCGTCCCGCGAAAAATACTCCAAAGGAACCCGAGAGCCGGATGTGGCCAGTCTCCAAGAGAATCGCTTGAAGAGGTCGTACCACTATGCCAGCATCTTCGACGCCGTGGAAGTCGCTCCCGGCGCGAGTCGGGAACCACTCCGTGTCGAGATCGCGGCTTTCGCCCGGTCGCAACTGCACGAGGGGGCTATTGATCTCGGCTTCCAAATACCGAGGCGTTCCATCGCCTCCTGAAGTCAGCGAAAGCTCGCCCTCCGAATTCAACCTTGCCTCGGGGCCGTTCGTCCAAAAAATAACCGATGCTTTGCCGGGATAAGTCTCGTTCTTTTCGTAGCGGAAGCGCTCGACCATAGCATTGCGGCTGTCTCCATCCACCACTGCCAGCCAGCCAGGCGTCGAGTCTAGCCACAGCTCGGCAGCCATGTGCACATAGTGCAGCGCGAAGAGACCGTCGTCCCTGACGGAAACCGCTGGATTTTCCGCCGGACCGAAGCGCACGTGGTAGCGGTTGAGATAGCTGCTGGACGGATTCGCCGGAGTGAAGGTCCAGAAATTGTGATTGATTCGCGAGGGATTCGTCGCGTCGGCGGTATCGTACTGCGAAACGGATTGCATGGACCACTCGACGAGGTGCCCGGTCGTGTTCCGCATAGTTGCGTGAAAACGGATTCGCGGGGAATCGGCGTCCAGGTGAATCGTGCGCCGGATTTGAATTCCAGTCTGCGGATCGGCGGGGCCGGTCAGTTCGATCTCGCATTCCCGTCCTTCCGAAACCTTTCGAAAGGCGTAGGGCCCGTCATCGATCAAATCGGAATTGCCCACCCAATGGTGTTCATCGTCGTTTCCCTCGGGCAAGAGCCAGAGTTTGTCGCCGCCGTAGTTGAACCAGCGGGATGGGTCGGGCGGCAGATATTTTCCTTCGTACTCGGGATTCACGAAGAGGAACGGATGACCCGCAAAAATCACCTGCATGAGGCGTCCGCCATTTTGGGGAACGACTTCCAGCTTTAGCCAGCGGTTGGAAAGTTGTTGAGCGCTCCAACCCTTGTAATTCGTAGCTTCGATGCGACATGAGGAATTGGGCTGAGCGGGTTGACCCGTAGTCTGGGCAGGAGCAACGTTCAGGTACAAGAACCAGGAAAGCAAAATCACTGCGAAGCGCCGCATCATACCCTCACCTTGCTTTCGCCACGCCATGATACATCCTTTGTTCGATAGCATTCTTGAGTCGCACACGGCGTTTGATTAAAAGGCTGCCTGGCCCTCTGATCGACGAGCGTCCAAAACGAAACGAAACCCAATGAAACGAAATAATTTGATTTGCGTCAAGCGGATTCTGTGATATACGAAGTTCGCGGCGATGAGAAGCGAGACATGACCCGGCGAATCGTTTCAACGGTAGGAGTGGTGCTGCTGTTTTTAGGCGCAGTCGTCACTGCGCTTGGCCAAGACTCGAACGACGAAAAGCCCGCTTCCGGTCCGCAGCCGGACCTCAGGGGGAAAGGCGTCTTCGAGCTGAGATGTGCGACCTGTCATGGACTCGACGGGCTCGGAGGTGAGCACGCGCCAGACGTCATCCGCCGAAGTGCGGTGAGGGCGCTCTCGGATCAGGCGCTGCTCAACCTGATTCACGATGGGATTCCGGAACTCGGAATGCCCGGATTCCCCGACATGAGCCAGGAAGATAGACATGGCGTCGTCGCCTATATGCGATTCTTACAAGGGAACCCCGCTGGGGGCGCCGTGCGGGGGGATCCCGCCCGCGGCCTGGACCTTTTCTTCGGGAAGGGCGGCTGCTCAGCTTGTCACAGCCATGGACAGTCTATCTCCGAAGGTCTCTTGGGGTTTGCACGGGATCATCAGGCGGGCGAGATTCGCAATGCGATTCTCAATCCGGCCAGTAGCCCGCAGGAGATGGCTATCGCTGTTGCGCGGGATGGTCGGAAATTCTCCGGCATCATACGGAATGAAGACAATGCCTCTCTGCAGCTGCAAGGTGCAGATGGTCGGTTTTATCTACTCATGAAATCCAGTCTGGTGTCTGTCGGGCGGAAAACTGGGGAGCCCATGCCTGTGGACTACGGGCAGAGACTGAACACCACCGAGCTCAATGATCTGGTCAGTTACATCCTTCGCGAGGCTCGCGCTGAGGACACCCCTTCGCGGACAACGGAGAAGAACGAGGAGCCTCATCCTCATGCTGACGATTGAAGTCCGGCCGAACTGAATGAAGATTCAGCGCCCGGCAGGAAACGAAATTTGTTGCATAATCAGGAGCACCGAAGGTGAAAAAACTGCTGCTGTGTTTGCTGGTGCTGGCACCGATGCTCCGAGCGCAAGAGCACCCAGTCGATCCCACGTGGCTGTATCGCTATGTTCCCGATCTAGCGGAGACGAAGGCCGATCTCAGTTCTTCGACTTGCCACTACCGGCCGATCTTCGGAGAGGGTGACAAAGAGAACCGATCCTTCCAATCCGTAACTCGCTTCGGGGAAGTCACTCTGGATGCGCACGGCGATTGCCAGACGGTACACTACGACCGCGAGGAGGAGATATATTTTGTTCTCGAGGGAGGAGGCTTGCTGCACTACGAAGATCAGGTGCAAGCGTTGCGCAAGTACGACTTCACGTACTTGCCTCCCAGTGTGAAACATTCGATCTCAAATCACTCGGGCCAGCCGCTGCACGTGCTCGTCATGGGCTTCAAAATTCCGCCATCGACTTCAATCGGAGCCCCTTTCCCGCATCCGAAGGTCGCAAACCTCGAAGACTCCAAAGAACAAACAGTCAGCGGCCACCCGAACTCGGTCTTGTACAAACTTCTGATCGGCCTGCGCACTGGCAAGCGAGACTTGATTGATGAAGCCTACGTCATGGACAGTTTTTTCTGGATGGATTTCGCGCCAGGAGGAACGAACTGGCCTCATCACCACGAATTCGCTGAGGAAATCTATCTTGTCATCGATGGCCAGGGCGAAATGGTGGCGGGCAGTGGAATGGACGGAGTGGAAGGCCGTTATCCCGCGAAAGCTGGAGACGCCTACTATTTTCGGCCCAACTGCACGGTCGGTTTCTACAACCAAAACAAACCAGGGGCGAAAGCATTTATTCTGGCGGTTCGAGCGCGCGTCCCACTGCATGAGGATGAAGAATAGTTAGTTAATCGTTAATCCTGGAGGTGTCGAAAATGCTAGCCCCGAATTCCAGCCGTCGGTCATTCATGAAGTGGGTGGCAGCGGCTCCGCTGTTGAGCCAGATCGCGGTCTCTGACCTGTACGCCAAGGCTGCTAGCGCTGTAGGCAAAGACCCGCGACAAAATGTCTACAGCCGTCTGGGCGTAAAAACTGTCATCAATTGCCGAGGCACGTGGACCTACCTCAGCGGCTCGCTGGAGTTTCCTGAAGTTCGCGAAGCCCAGATCGAGGCCGCGCAGTATTTCGTGAATATGATCGACTTGCAGCACGCGATTGGGCGGAGATTGGCCGAACTGACAGGCGCCGAATCTGGAATGATCACTTCCGGTGCAGCTGGCGCGATGGCCGTCGCAACCGCAGGATGCATGGCTGGCACCGATGATAAGTACGTCTGGCAGCTTCCCGATACCACTGGCCTCAAGAATGAAGTCGTTATGTCGGGTGGCCGCAGCGCCTTTGATAGCGCGATCCGGCTGACTGGCGCGAAACTGGTGCTCGCCTATTCGCCAGAGGAAATCGCTAACGCCATCAACCAAAACACGGTCATGATCTACACCACGCATCTGGGCGAGGAACTGAAGAAGGAACTCGCCATCGCCAAAGATCATAAAGTGCCAATGCTCCTCGACGATGCCGCGGGCATTCCTCCGGCTGATAATCTCAAGCTCTACGCCCGGATGGGAATTGACCTCTACACCTTCTCCGGCGGCAAGGGCCTGCGCGGTCCTCAGTGCAGCGGTGTGCTTCTGGGCAGAAAAGATCTGATCGAGGCAGCCATCATGAACTCCGCCCCGCGCGAGGGAGCCGTTTGCCGACCAATGAAGGTTGGGAAAGAAGAAATGATCGGCTGCCTTACCGCCATCGAAACATGGCTGAAGCTGGACGATAAGAAGCTGTATCGCGAGTGGAACGAGCGGGTGGGCAGCATCGGGAAGCTGGTGGAGACCGTGCCGGGTGTGGAGACAAGCATCTACATTCCTGACGATGGCAACCGCTACCCCACGTTGAAAATCTCCTGGGACCAGCACGCCTGGGGATTTACCGTTGCCGACTGCGTGCGGGCCCTCCGCGAGGGCGATCCGGTGATCGAGGTGCTCGGTGCCGATAATCCCAGCCTGGTGAAAGTAGTTCGCGAAGGCAAACCCAATCCAACCAGTAAGGAGCGGCCGGAAGCCAAACATATCGAGCTGGTTTCGATGACCATCCAGCCGGGAGAAGAAGTCATCGTGGGACAGAGATTGCGCAGCATTCTGGGAGCGGCACAAAAAGGTGCCCGGTCGGCCTAGATTCCGGGTCTGGCTAAGAGCGCCCATTGCAAATGGAAGGCAAATGAAATCATTGATGGCTGGATTGTTGCTGTGGTCTGCCGTCGGCGCGCAAGCCCAGGCGGTGGCAGCCGCTCCTTCCCATGATGCTCCCCCGCTCCACGGTGCCGGCCCATCGAGTGTGGATGCGGGAGACTACATCTACGTCTCCGGTCAGGGGCCTCGCAGCGCGGATGGCGCATTACCCTCAACATTCGCGGCGCGGGTCCGGCAGGCACTCGTGAACTTGAAATCGGTGGTCGAGGCCACAGGCTTGACGATGGATCACGTCGTCTACACCACGGTCTACCTCACCGACATGAGCCAATATGGAGAGATGAACCGAGTCTTCGGCGAATTCTTTGGGAAGGTTCCGCCGGCTCGGGCCGTGCTTGGCGTTGCCGGGCTTCCTGATCCACCAATCGAGATCAATGCCGTCGCGGTGCGGAATCTCTCGGAGAGGCGCGCCGTCTACCCGCCGAACTACAAGTCAGACGAGCCTTTTTCGCCGGGCATTCTGACTCGCGATCGGTTGTTCATTTCTGGGTTGCCAGGCATCCTTCCCCCCGGCGAAAAGGTGTCCGACCCACAGGCAGCCCAAGTAGACATCGCGCTCGACCGAATGAAAGCGATCGTCGAGGCTGCTGGGCTCGACCTCAGCCACATGGTTTTCGTCAATCCTTACTTGACCGCGCAAATCCCGATGCGGGTGATGAATCAGCATTACGCGAGCCGGTTCGAGTTCGGTAATACCCCGGCCCGGGCCACGATCGAAGTCTCGAGCCTGCCTAACGGTGCACAAATCGAATACACAGGTGTTGCAGTTCGTGACCTGGAACAACGCCGTGCCGTACGTCCGAAGAACATGCCGCCAAGTCCGACGGCGAGTCCCTGTGTCTTCGCGGGCGACACGTTATATTGTTCCGCGAAGAGTGGTTTCATCCCCGGACCAAACGGCGGAGTCTACACTTCTACGACCGCCGTCCAGCTCCGGCAGACGATGCGAAATCTTTTGGATAATCTCGAGGAAGCGGATATGGCCTTCTGCCAGATTGTGTCCACGAATCTTTATCTTGACGACATGGCGGACATGCGGGCATTCGACGAAGTGTACGTGAAATATTTCCGCGGGGCGCTACCGGCCCGGACGGTCGTCCAGCAGATTGCGCCTGTGGAGCGCAGCCCCGATAAAGATGGTCATTATCCGGACTTGGAGCAGGTTTCCCTTATCGCCGTCCGACGCGCCTGCCCTCAGTGACCATCACCCGCAAGAATGTTAGTTGACGGGCTCAGGCTCCCACCGCGAGGGCCTTGCGCGCGATCAGTCCGAAACCTTTGGATCGGGCTTCTTGTTCGAGAGTCTTGGCGTGAGCGCGGGCTGAAGCGGGGTCGGTCTTGGCCTCAATTTCACACAGCGCCAGGCGGGCCTCCAACTGGTAACGCAAATTACGATGCTTCCCGGCTTCGACGATGACCGTCTTGAGGGACTCGCGGGCTTCGGCAAACTTGCCGACTGCCGCCTGCACGCGGGCGTTAGCGATGCGGAACAAACAACTTTCCTCCCACCCCTGACTTTGGTTGAGCAGGGACTGAGCCGCACTGATCGCCCGAGCGGCGGCCGCCGTGTCCCCCTGATGCAAGTCAATTTCCGCCAGTAAGCTGTCGGCGCCGATCTCGTCGGCTGGGTCTTTGTGCTCGTGAAAAGATGACAGAAGTTGTTCGATCCGTTGTTTCGCTTCGTCCAGGTGGTTTTTCTCATCCGCTATCTCTGCCAGGCCTTGCTCAAACATGGTCGTCATCGCGGAATCACTCGTCTCACGCGCTAGGGGAAGAGCCTCGGAAAATGTTTGGTGGGCGCTCCCCAGTTTTCCTTCCAGTTTTGCGATATTCCCCAGGTAAAAGAGATCGCTGACGATCATGTGCTGGTTACCGCTCTTCCGCGCCAGGTGGAGCGATTGTTGACAAGCCTGCTGGGCTTTCTCCAGATCGCCTAGCATCGTGAGTTGGCTGGTTTTCTCGTTCAAAGCGTAAGCCGCGCCACCATCATCCGCCACCTCAGTAAAGATGGCCAGAGCCTGGTCGTCCAATCTCATGCTCTCGGCAAGACCACCCTCGTCGGCGACGGCCCAGGCTATCCCCATGAGTGCCCAGGCCTCGCGGTTTCTGTCACCGATTTCGCGGTAGATGGCCAGCGCCTCTTCGTCCAGTTTCTTGCCGCCCTCCACGTCTCCTTGTGACTCGCGAGCTGCCGCGATCGCGGTGAGATCGATCGCAGCGCCCGTTTTGCTTCCAATCGTTCGATTGACCGCCAGCGCCTGTTGGTAGAGTTTCTCAGCCGGTTCCCACTCGCCGCGGTTCGAGTGAACGTACGCGATGTATTCCAAAGAGTTGGACACACCCCACTGATCTCCAACCCGGTTATAGATCTCTTTCGCTTCTTCGGCAGCAGCAATCGCTTTGTCTCCTTCACCCAACGGAGCCAAAGTCGCCGCTTCCAGATAAAGCGCCCTTGCCAGGAGCACTTCGAACCCGCTGGCCCGGGTCTTTTCCACCGCCCGAACGGCCGGACCACGAGCCGACGAGTATTGACCGAGCCGGATGTAGTTCATCTCTTCGGCCAAGTCGATACGGGGATCGTCGCGGGACGGAGGCGGCAACCTGCGCAGCGACTGGATCGTGGTCAATGCCTCGGTTCGCTTCCCTCCCTGAGTTTGGGCGTCGGCCAAGCGCAGCCCGTATTCGATGTCGTCGGGAAAGAAGTCGAACAAGGTGTGGTAAAGGTCCGCTGCTTTGTCCCACTCCTTATTCATGGCGCGGTATCTGGCTTCGATGAACAGGCGGTCTTTATGCTGCAGTTTGTCTGACAACTCGAATGACTTCCTGGCTTCCGCGTTCGCTCTGCCTTCATAACCCAGCTGCGACCAGACCTCAGCCAGCGCGGAGTGAGCGAGCGCATATCCCGGGTCGGAGTGGATGGCCCGTTCCAGCAGATCCCGCGCGGCAACTGCGTCGAACTGCCTGAGCTTTTCCAATCCCTCGGCGTATAAACGGGCGGCTTCGGTGTTGGAGGGCAGGGAAGCTTGAACCCGCGCTGCCTGATCTCCGGAGACTTCCGGGACCGCGACCTTCTCTCGCAAGCGTGCCCCGGCGCGGGCGACAATCTGGAACAGATCCGCTTCGGTGCCGGCTTCGGAAATAACCCCTACAGTTTCCCCGGCCGCAGTGTCCTGAAGTCGAATGTCGAGACGGATCTGCCCTCGAGCCTGCTTTCCCAAATCGCTGTAGGAACCGAGTACCACGACATCGGCGCCCAGGGTTTGGCGAATCCGGCCCAGCGTGTCTTTCGAAAGCGTGCCGCTGTTTACAAGTGGGAGACTGGTTTTCAGGCGGGCCACTTCCTCGGAAGAGACCATGCGCAGCTGATCGCCAGCTCCCAACTCGGTGGTCAGCATCTCGGAGAATGCAGTGGAAAGCCAGGCGGGATCACTTCGTCCTGACAGGTTTTGGAACCCCAGCACTGCCACGCACCGCCGCGGTTTGATGGCCATTGCCGGCACAGAGGTCGCAGATTGTTCACCCTGCAAGGGCCGATGGTAGCGATAGCCAACGGCTACGCCCAGAGCGAGAAAAAAGACAATGCCAGCTATCGAGAGCACCAACATGCGGCGCGGCTTGGTCTCCTCGATCACCACCCGCGACCGGGAGTGGCTTTCCACGACCAGGCTCTCCTCTTCGGAGATGACGTGGACTTTCTCGGTGAAGCGGTAGCCTCTGCCCGGAATCGTAGCGATGTAACGATGCTCCCCGGCCACAGCTCCCAGAGTTTTCCGCAGCACAAAGATGTTCTGCGCCAGGTTAGATTCCTCGACGAAGGTATCGGGCCATACCGCCTTCATCAAGTCGTCTTTCAAAACCACCTGTTCGCTGTTGCGGACCAGCACCAGGAGGGTGTCGAGAGCCTTCAGTTGTAAGGGAACAGGCTCGTTGTCACGCAACAGGAGGCGCTTCGCCGGGTCCAGGCGGAAAGGGCCGAACTCGTATAACTCCTTCCCCTGGTTGCTCATAGCCCGCCTGATAAATTTCTGAGATTTTTCTAAAGACTTCTGAAGGCCGCTTCGGGCAGGATGCCTCCCGTGCAGCGGTGGGGGATCCAAAAGCCGAGCCGAACGCGGAAAGCAATCTATCACGATTTCGGGGTGGAGCAAAGCATTTGGAGGGGCGAAATGGCGGTTCATAAAAGGACCGAAATCACCATCGAGACCGACCGGGTCCTGATTATCCGGCGGCGTCGGATTCTTCGAGCCTGGTGCGAGGAATGCGGCCACGAGGTGGAAATGGTGGATCCAAGGGAAGCTGAGGCCATCGCCGCGGTCAGGGGATTGCCGTTGCGCGACTGTGCCCAGTGGCATGTCGCCCAAAGCCACGAGGGAACCGGACTCATCTGTCTGGACTCGTTGCTGAAGCCGGTGTGAGGGGGACGACCCGGCTGTCAAGGATGTTGGACCGCAAAGGCTGGGGATGCGGAAACCTTGGGGGGATTTCCGCCCTCAGCCTTCGTGTTGACCGCGCCACCGTTCCCGTCGAATACCGCCGGCATAGTCGCGCGCGAACGGCGCAGCCGAAACAAAAAATGCAAATCCTGGCACAGAATGAGAATCGGATTCAAAGGAGAGCGGAGATGCGAAAAATCACAATTTTGTCAGTGGCGCTTCTAATCTGCATGCTGGGTGTGCTTGTACCCGGGGCCGTCTCGGCTACGACACCGCTTCAGTATCACGGTGGACCGTTCCTGCAAAACTTCGAGATCTACCCGCTGTACTACGGCAATTGGTCCACCACCGACATCACCACGCAGCAGACCTATGTCGGAAATCTCGCGGCGTACATGTCGGGGGCGGGTGCCCCCGCCGGCCAGCAGCCCATGACGAGACAATACGGCGTCGATCAGGTCACGGTAGCAGCAGCGGCCACGGCCAGTCCCTCCGCGAAACCGGTAGTTCTGACTCGCGCGGCAGTCCTCAACATCATTCACGCCAACCAAAAGACTGGAAATCTGCCGGCTTTCGGTCCGAATACGCTGATCGTCGTGTTTCCCGCGCACGGTTTCAGCGTTACTGGGTGCAACGGATGTGGAGGTTTCCACGCCTCGCAATCGGCCGCGGCGTTCTGGGCGGTCGTCCCCGCGGATCAGGAGCAAGTCGTGATCGCCCATGAAATCTTCGAGGCCTCCGCCGACCCAGCCGTCAACAACTTTCAGGGATGGGACGAACTGGTCGACCAGTGTGACAGCGCCAAAGCAATCAATTTATCCTTCGGACCGATTCCTCCGGTCATCGACAACACCAAAGCCGGCACTTGTTCGACCACCGGCTACTCCAGCCTCAACGAAATCCAAGTCTACGGTTGGACCTACGCAAATTACCGCGCCAAGTACAACACATTGTGGACAGCAGGTTGGCGCCTCTACAGTCTGCAATCGTACGTATTGTCGAACGGCAATGTGTTTTACAACGCGGTGTGGCGTCCCGGCGGAAACACGGCTGAGGAGCAGCTCTACGGCGTGACCTTCGCGGATTTCATCGGCACGTACAACACGCTGTATCCGGAAGGCTGGCGTCTGTACATTCTTCAGTCGTACGTAATGCCCAACGGTGATGTGCTTTACAACGCGGTGTTTCGGCCGGGGAATCTGGGTGAGACGCAACTCTATGGAGTGGACTACACCACATTCCGGGACAACTACAACACTCTGTATCCGCAAGGTTGGCGTCTGTCCATTCTTCAATCGTACGTATTGCCCAACGGCGACGTGCTTTACAACGCGGTGTTTCGGCCCGGGGATTCAGGCGAAACTCAGGTTTATGGATGGAAGTTCGCCGATTTTCAGACCGAGTACAACAAGCTATGGAACGAGGGTTGGCGGCTGTACATTCTCGATTCCTATGTCATCTCTGACGGGACGGTGCGCTACAACGCGGTTTGGCGGCCGGCGACTCACGGCGAGATCCAGGTCTACGACTGGACGTACTCGAGTTACCGCACCGAGTACAACACGTTATGGAAAGAGGGCTGGCGCCTTTACATTCTCACTGCCTACGTGCTGCCGGGCGACGTGGTGCGTTACGACGCAGTCTGGCAACAGGGCACGGTCGATCGCCCTTTGTAAGCCTCTCGGCTGGGAAGGAAAAGCATTCGCGTAGGCAGGCCGACCCATCGGGCGGGAAGAAGCAAGATCAAGTGGCAGGCCTTCCGACACCGCGGAGGGTGCAGCTGTCAAAGTCACGGAGATCACAGAGGCGCTAACTCTTTTGCTCCTTGTCCTTCAACCTAAGGGCGTGGCGCTGCATAGCTATCTCAATCGTGGACTGCAGTTCGCCGGCGCGAAATGGTTTTAGGACGAAGCCGTCATATTCAGTCCCCCTCGCCCGATCGACGGAGAGCCGGTCGGAATAGGCGGTCAAATACACAATCGGCACATCAACCTGCTGATGGATCTCTTTTGTGGCTTGCACGCCGTCTTTCTCGCCCTTCAACCGAATGTCCATCAAAACCAGGTCTGGGCGTTCTCTGGTAGCGATAGCGATGCCTTCCTCACCGGAGTCCACGGCAGCGATTACTGAGAAGCCGAGGAGTGACAACCGTGCCTTTAGTTCTTCGGCAATCAGAACCTCGTCTTCAACGATCAGAGCACGTGGTTTGGAAGAGACAAGATCAGCGTGCATGGCGATCCACCTTAAACTGCAAATGCGCCGAGGTTCCGGGATTGGTCTTCACGAGTTCGAACGTTCCGTGAATTTGCTGAGTCAAGGACCGCACTAGCCTCAAGCCCAGCGACTTGTTGGTACTAAGGTCCACGCCGGCGGGAATCCCTACTCCGCTGTCATCCACGCAAAGGGTACACTGGCCGTCTGGTCCGTTCCGCAGGGTTAACCTGATCTCACCGTCAGCACTCTGAGGGAAGCCGTGCTTCAGCGCGTTCGAAATCAACTCATTGAGTATTAGACCGCACGGTACTGCCAGATCGACGCCCATGATTACAGGCTCCATCGCACTGTTAAAGCGAATGGGAACACTCAGACTCCCTTGCGACGAGAATATGTCTTTGGCCAGGGTTTGGGCGTACTCGGCAAAGTCGATGCGCGCCAGATTCTCCGAGCCATACAATCGTTCATGCACCAGGGCAATCGAATGAACGCGACTTTCCATGTCACGAAAGATGTAGGCAGTTTGCTCGTCCCCTGTATGAGTGGACTGAAGATAAAAGAGGCTGCAAATGACCGCCAGATTGTTCTTTACCCGGTGATGAACTTCGCGCAGAAGAGCTTCTTTTCTTTCCTCGCTGGCGCGGAGGTTGGTGGTCACCTGTTCGGATATTCTCGCCTGTCGCACAAGTTCGAAAGCATGCGGAACGGTAATAGGAAGGACGGCCGCAGTGGTGAGCGAAACCGCGGCAGTGAAAAGCTTGACGCCCGCGGACAAGATATACACCGGTATCCAGATCGTGACCACTTCCATGAAGTGGGTACCGCCGCAGCCGAGGATGAAAAGCCCAAACGCCAGAAACATCCAGTGAAATGGAATATCGCGCCGTCCCTTGTACCCCAGGTATCCCAGCGTGGCAGATATGGCCAGATAGGCGATTCCAATCAGCGAGTCCGCGATCACGTTGGTCCACACCAACCGGGGATTCCCCAGATAACAGTACGCGTGCGGCAGAAAAGCGGTCGTCAGCAACCACCTGGTTAGCGGAGGCCAGACGATGAACGCGCTCAGAGTGGCTGCCGCCCCAATCCCGATGACATAAAGCTGACTTTTAAGGAAGCGTGACGGTACGAAAGAACCGGGAATACCGGAAAGCGTTGACATAGGGCCTCCTTCCCGGAAGTGTGCCAACAGGAACGTCGCTTCCAGGAGTGACCCCAAGGAAAAACTGCTAGCGCCTACACTCCGGAAAACGCAAGGTCCCAACCCTAGTTAATGCGACCAATTCTACACTCCTGAGTTTCTGTGTCGATGGCAAAAATCGAGAATCGTTTTGCCGGCGCCCGGAGAAAAGCCTTGTCCAACGAAAAAGCAAAAGGACCTCGTTGACTCCGGCAGTCAGTAATTCTTTGCAAGGTATGCCCGCAGCCGGTCAATCCGGAAGCTGGCGTCGCTGGTCTCGATTTCCAATAAAAGTCGTGCAGCGGTCAGCTGGTTGCGGAAGTCGAAGGCCGCAGAAGTGTCGGGATCGCCAACCTGCTGCAGATTTTTGGCGATCTGTCCGTTTTCTTCCCCCAGAGACTTGAGCTTGGCCTCTTGCACCGAGACGCTGTCCAGCAACTGCTGTCGCAGGACCTCCATGCTGCGCACGACGTCGCCCTCCTGCACTTTTTTCCATTCTTCATAGTCCCCGGCGGCTCGATCCAGGTGCTTGTTGATGGCTCGGCTGGCGAGATTGTAGCTGACCGAGACAGCGCCGTATGGTTGCGCCCCCTGAGCAACCGGATTGACCTGCTGATGGACACCCACGGAAAGAGCTACATCCCAATTATTCTGCCGGCTTAACTTAGCCAGCGCTCGTTGCTCGTTCATCTCACTGCTTAGTTTTTCTGCGACCAGTTCTTTCAATGGCTTATCGCTCAGCCTTGGAAGGTAGAGCGCGGTCATCTTCGACTCGGTGTCGGCCCTGTCCGCATCCAGCCTGATTTTCGTTGTCTGCAGCGAGAAGAGCATCGGACGAGTTGCGTTCTGAGCCTCCACCATCTTCGAGGTTTTCTCCATCAGCGCATCCAACGACTTCGAAGCCTCGTCGATGAGAGCCAGCCGGTTACGGAGAGCGTCCTTCTCCAGGCTGGGCAGGGCATACTGGATGTCTTGCTGGGCGGCTGTCGTGGCCTTGTATTGCTCGCAGTTACTGCGTCCGGCAGACATCGTCAAGCTAGCTTTTCTGATTTCTGAAAGGCCAACCGAGGCGCCCCCGACCACTTGCAGTGGCAGGCCAGTTTCGGGCTGGGTTATGCCAGCAGCGGCGCTGGGCGTGCGCAGCAGGTCGCGCTGCGCTTGCGCCTGCTCCATAATGTAGGCGCAGTAGGCCTGCTGATCTTTGGGGTCCACTGCGAATGCGCAGGCGGAGATAAACAGAACCAGGGCTATAACCATCTTCGAGTGGTTCAGAAACATTCTCGCTCTCCTCAAGACGACCGAACAGCAGCGTTTAAAACAACACCGGTTTGCGGCCCAGGAACACGGTCTTCGACTTCGCAGATTCGCCGTGGTCGAGATTCATCTGAATCAGGAAACCGCGAATCTGGGTCTTGAAGATGGGATGGACGGCCTGCTCCTCACCCAGGAATATCTGCTTCACGGTGCCCACCTTCCGGCACGCCAGCATATTCAGATAACAGTCGTAGATCGGAGCTCCAGCAACGGCATTCGCCTGGTTGTCATAAGGAACGAAAGCAAAGTACAACCTCTGCTCCCCCGACGCATTCAGGTAGTAGGGACTCTGTTTCGCCGTTCTGATCGCATCGCGCAGCCGATCGATTTGTCGGGTTTCTTCCTGAAGCTGTTTTTCTGCAACATTGACGGCGACATCCAACTGGGCAACCTCAGACCGCAGCTCTACCTGCTTTTCGAGCACGTCCAGCGAGTTCGTGCCCGTTGTCGTCTTATCCAGAACGTTGTCGGTGAGTAAGATCTCGGCAATTCTGCTGTCTGTATAGGCGCCCTGTGCGGTGTTCAGGGCGGACAGTTGTGTCGCGGCGTCGCCCTTGGTGATCAATCCTGCGGCCAGGTCCTTGTTGATGTTTGTCTCCACTTCCTTGAGCTGCGCCACCACCTTTTGCGTTTTGAGATTGTCGGCTTGCTTCTGCTGATCGAGCGTTGCGAGCTGCGGGCCGGTCGTGCGATTGTGGGTTCGCTCCCGCGCAATAGCTTGCTGGAGTTCCGGTTCCAGCTCTAGCAGTGCGCCGCGGTGCTTTTTCATCTCTGCTAAACCGCTCTGCAGTTTGTTCGTATCCACTTTGAGATCTTCGATGGTCTGCTGGCTGGTCACCAGCTTCTGCCGGAAGTCGAGGCTCTTCTCGTCCGCGGCCGAGAGGATGACGGGTGCGGCCCATGAGCTGTTCACCGCATAAAAGCCCATCACGAAGGCGTAAGCCACAATGCCGGCGAGGACCAGATAAAGCACGGTGATGGCAAAGACGCGATAGAGCGTGATCACCACGCGATAGTGCAGCGATTGGCGAACGGGCGCTCGTTTCGGTTCGGCCGGGGCCGTATTCGCCTTGGCTTCAGAAGGCTGGGAATTAAGCGTGGGTGTTTCCAACGGGCACCTCTTGTTGTTCTATGGTTCGAGTCCCCCAGTCCGCGGAATCCATGGTGCACAGAGCCAGAGGCGTGAGAAACAAACTGCTGACCAGCGACCAGGCTACATAGGCGGCAAAAGCTAACGGGTGAGTAATCGCTTCTTTCGCACTATATTTCTTAATCACCCAGGTAAGCACGGCTGCAATTCCAAGAGCCGCAACAAGTGGCAAGGGTCCTGCCCAGGCCAATGGATCGGAAGTGAGCGCCGTGATCACAACCAGGAATCCCACCAACGCCCCCAGTGGAACCAGGACAAGCGTTAACACCGTGTTGGGATGCAGTTTCCAGACATGCTGCGGCAGGGTTCTGAGGGTGAAGAAGAAATCGCGCACGATGCTGCGCCGCCAGCGGAGTTGCTGTTTGAAGAGCACGGACAGTGTGTTCGGAACCGTAGTCCAGCAAAGTGCGTCATTGTTGATATAAGTTCCGTGGCCCCGGAGCAGTGTCTGATGGGTCAGAAACCGATCTTCCCCCTGATTCACCGGAATCCCGAACCAATGGCGGGCCCGTATCGCCGGCTCGATCTCCAGCAGCAACGTACGCCGGATCGCGAACAGGCATCCGCTGATGCAGCAGACACTGCGCGTCCAATTTTCAGGAATCTTGTAGAGCTGGAACGCCGAGTAGTAAACGATGGTCTGAATGGCGGTAATTACACTGTCGTTGGGGTTCCTGACTCCGACTCTGCCGCCTACTGAACCCATGCGCGGCTCGGCGAAACACGCAGTCAGTTCCCGAATTGCATCGGGATGAAAGATGCAATCAGAATCGATGGAGATGATAATCTCAGCCGACGACTGCTGCAGTGCATTGCAGACTGAACGCGCCTTTCCGCTATTGATCTCGTTCCGCCCGGTTCTTATGCGTATGTTGGTGAAGTCGCGTTGGGCCTTGAGCATCCACTCGTAGCTATCGTCGACGGAACAGTCGTCTTGCGCGATCACTTCGAACTTTTCGTTCGGATAGTTGCTCTTGCTGATGCTCTCTATCGTCTCGTAAACCGTCTTACCCTCGTTGTAACAGGGCATCAGCACGCTCACGGTTGGCTCATACGTGTAGTCCTTTCGGGCCTTTGTGCTGGGGAAAGAGAACTTCAGAATGATCCCCATCAAATACTTGACTACGGAGATCAGCAGGCAGAGAACGAGGATCAGCCAAAGCAGAATGGGGGCCATTACTGCCGCGCCTCCCATGGTTCATACTCCAGGCTTGAGACACGGGCGTGTCTCGTAGATGAGGCGTCCATGTTGCGATCTGCTTCCCGATGATGGGCCACGCGCGGCTCTCCCAAGCCGCACAATATCACATTCAGGTCGCATCTTTGTTTCGCTGATGCCTTGCGTCTCGAGCCGTCTGCCGGTGCCATTTCAGGGACTTGACAGCACGTGGTCGCGGTGGTGCCGGAAGTGGCAATTAGGGGTGAGGGTGTACGTTCGCGGCGTGGTACAGCCTGTGATGCCGTTGCAGATCGAGGAGCCGCAGTAAGTGTCCCGCCGTGCAGCAGAAAAAGAGTACGTTATCTAAGAAACCTCTGACGCACCTTCGTCCACTCTTCGGTTGAGAAGATCCGCGGCCCCACTTCGATCAGGCGGGGCGTCATGTTGAAGACTGCCACCCGGTTCCAGGGTCTGCCATTCCGCATCCGAAGGCCCTTTTCATTGAGGTCACTGACGATGCTGGAATAAGGGAAGTCCTGGACCAGCAATTCCATCATCAGCATGAGCGTCCTGTTCTCTACCGGATCGATCTCCAAACGCTGGCAATCGTCCGAGATGCGCAGTCCGTAGGGGATATCCTCGCTAAATGCTCCCTGCGTCGGAGCTTCCGACTCGGGCAACTCGCGCCGCCATTCGATCGATACCATCTGCCATCCCGATGCCGTGCGTTGCCGGATGATCTCGGGACTGTATGGCCCGGAAATCACATCGCGAATCCGTTCAAAATGCGCCATAATAGGCCTCCGTGAGACGATCTTCCGGCTAGGCAACACGCAATCCACCAGCCAAAGTCGGGCGTCGTGCGAACCGCTCAAGTAGTTCCCCAGCATAGAAATAGCCGCCCCTTTCGTTCTGGCCTTAAGACGTCGGCTGTCCACTTGTGTAAATCGCTGTTCGCTTCTGGACGCTCTGCACCGCTTCTGAGGACCCTCACGTTGGCGAAAAAATCGCCAGGGCACCCATCGACCGGAATCAAAACAGTCCTCGCGCTCGCTTGTGCTAAGGCCGGTCAACGTCAGTTATCATTCAGGAATGAAACGCATATTGCCGCTCCTGCTCCTTGTGATTTGCGGCATTCGGTTGTATGCGCAGTCGGGGCAACACTCCGAACACAACCTAGAGCAGACAGGTTTTGGGGCCGAAGGGGAGTTCGACAGGCCTGTCGCAATTCCACCCGATGCTCTGCAGTCTCTGCGTTTGTCCAAGAGTGGTGACGATGAGTTGCAGAGGTGCGCGGAGCAGGAAGGAATCGCGACGGCGGACATTCCAGCCTCATGGTTTGTCGCGTCAGAGATTCGATTGAGCAGGACCTCCTCGTCGGATCTGATCGTCAGGGGCGAGCAAGAGTGTCTTGGGGGAGCTCACATCGCCCAGTTCTGGGTGTTGGCGAAATCAGCGACAGGATACAGGATCGTGTTTCGGGGGCGAGCAGATGGTCTTTCGGTCCTGGTGAAGCATAGCAACGGCTATCGGGACTTGCAGTTAGTTATCGTTACGCAGGCTGGTGCATACGTCGATCATGTGAACTTCCAGTACTCGAAGGGGGAGTACCACACCTCGGGACACCGCATGGAACATGCAAACTAGCGTAAAATCCCCATCTCACTCACTGACCCCGTCGGCCAACACTCCATGAAGCTATTGTTTTTGGCGTCACTGCGTTACTATCCGCAGCATGGAAAAGCGTGCGATGTCCTGGAAGCGCTTCGCGATTGCCATCCCTTTGTCTTGTATTGCTTGTGCAGCAACTTTGACGGCCCAATCTTCGGCCCAATCGGTGGCAGGCGGGGAACCGCCGATCGGAACCGTCCACGTCGATGCAACGCGTGGGCATGCCATCAACTCTTTCGATCCCGACAGCGCCCTGGGCAGTTCCATCGACGTTTTGTCGCATGACGGGATCGACAAGGTTTACACGCCGCACATCATTCAGGAGTCTCTCTCGGCGGGCTGGGGACCGATCACTTATCGGAACAATTCCGAGCTTCGTATGGCCGCCTGGCACTGGACCGAAAATGGAACCTGGAGCGATCCCGCGCACAAGAGCGGATACTTTACCGGCAGCACCGATCTCAAGGAGCCGGTGCGTTACATCCTCTCTTATGCATTGCCCCATCGCGGCTTCTCAACCAGCGGCGACCGCCCGCTACAGGGTCCGAATCTCAGTTATTGGAAGAGTAATCCGTATCTCACTAGCAAATTTACCGGAGAAAGCGACGCACTGCACCCGCAATGGGTGATCGTGGATCTGAAGGCTGAGAAGCCGGTGAATGCGATCCGCATAGCTTGGGCGAACCCTTATGCGACGACCTACCAGGTGGAGTATTGGGTGGGAAAACGAGCCCTCGACTTTGATGCGGGGCCGCAGGGTGAGTGGAAGGTCTTTCCCGCGGGCGCGCTCAAAAACGCTCCAGGCGGAACCGTTAATTTGAAGCTCGCCGACGCGCCGGTGACTACTCAGTACGTGCGCATCTTGATGACGGAATCGTCGAACACATGCGATCTGCATGGAGCGGACGACGTCCGCAATTGCGTGGGATATGCCATTCAGGAAATCCGTGTGGGCACCGTCGACTCCAACGGCGCTTTGGCCGAGGTGCAAAAGACTTTCAGCGAAAGGCCAACCAGCCACAACTCGTCCTCGATTGATCCCTGGCACTCGGCCACTGACGTCAACGATACTGGCGGCTATCAGCACAGCGGCTTCGACCTGTTCTTCACCAGTGGTCTCACTAACAATCTGCCGGCGATGATTCCGGTGACGATGCTTTTTGGGACGCCGGACGATGCTGCCGCCCAGATTGCCTACCTCGAAAAGCGCGGCTACCGCATCGGATACGTCGAACTGGGTGAGGAGCCGGATGGGAAGCACGCCATGCCGGAGGACTACGGTGCCTTATACATTCAATGGGCCGCGGCCATCCACAAGGTCGATCCGCAACTCAAGCTGGGCGGTCCGGTCTTCGAAGGAGTGAACGAGGACATTCGAGTCTGGCCCGACGCGCATGGACGGATCTCGTGGATGGGCCGCTTCGTCGACTACCTGAAGACTCATGGCCGCATTTCCGACCTGGCATTCGTGTCATTCGAGCATTATCCGTTCGAGCCCTGCGACATCACGTGGAAGACTTTGTACACCGAGCCTCAGCTGATGAAGCACATCCTGCAGGTGTGGAGAGACGACGGTGTCCCCAAAGATGTTCCGCTCATGGTGACCGAGAACCATCTGGCGGCCGCGCTCACCGGACCCATGACGACGATCTTCGCCGCGCTGTGGCTGGCCGACAATGTTGGGTCGTTCTTCGAGGGCGGAGGCGCCGCCTTCTATCACTCCCCGATTCAGCCGCAAGGCATTCAGAAGACTTGTCTGGGCTGGTCCTCGTGGTCGAACTTCGTTTCGGATGAAGACTACAACATCCAGGGATACACATCGCCGTATTATGCGGCTCACATGATCAACCATGAGTGGTTACAGCACCGCTCCGGCGTGCATCGGATGTTTCCGTCATCAACGGACATCAAGGATGGCGAAGGCAACGTGCTGGTTACATCGTACGCAGTGCGCCGTCCCGACGGGAATTGGTCGATCATGCTGGTCAATCGCGACGAGAACAACGCGCACAGCGTGCGCGTGCGATTTGAGGATTCCAAGAGCAAGCAGAATGCGTCGTTTTCCGGACCCGTCACCCTTGTGACCTTCGGGGCCGGCCAGTATGTCTGGATTGACGATGGCCCAAACAGTCACGCCGACCCAGATCATCCACCCGTCGCAACCGTTGTGAACGCAGGTTCGCAGACTACGTTCACCCTGCCAAAGGCGTCAATCACCGTTTTGCGAGGAACGGTGGCTGGTTTCAATGATTGAGGCGGCAGTAGCTCTTTCTGCGAATCGGCGCTGATGTGGATATTGCCTTGGCGGTGGCATGGGCGTGGGTTACAAGCTGGCTAACTCTTGGCCTGCAAGATGGCGCTGTGCAGACTGCGCACACTTTCTTCGAGCACCTGCACGCGCTCGTATTCCCGTCCCTGGACTTTGCCCATCGACAGCCGCTGGTTGCGGTAACGCATTGGACTGGGGACTGGCGTACTTAGTCCCACATGAATCTCGCGGACCCCGGTGCGTTCGATGATGGCGGCGGCGTCATGGTGACCGATGCCACCCCCGGCCATGATGGCAACGCGGCCGCGTGCCAACTTGGCGAGCCGGGCGATAGCTTCGGCGCCTTGCAGACACTTTTGCTCGCCGCCTGAAGTTAGAAGCCGGTCGGCGCCAGTAGCGCAAACGTCTTCGAGGGATTGGAACAAGTCGGCGGCCATGTCGAAGGCGCGATGGAAGGTGACGTTGAGCGGGCGCGCCAACTCGACGAGTTGGCGGGTGCCGGGGACATCGATGCGACCTCCGGCATCGAGGATTCCGAGAACCACGCCGTCGGCGCCCAGGTTCTTCGCCTGAATGATGTCGCGGCGCATGACCTCGACCTCTTCGTCGGTATAGCAGAAGTCTCCGCCGCGCGGGCGAATGATGACCTGCAGGCCGATGGAGACGCGGGCCCGGACCACCCCGATCAGTCCAGCACTGGGAGTGATCCCTCCCTCGATCAGATCGCTGCACAACTCGATGCGGGTCGCCCCGCCCTGCTGCGCAGCCACTGCAGAGGCCACCGAATCGACGCAAACTTCAATCAGTACTTTTTCGGCCATGGGTCCCGTCAATAAAGGTGGTCGCGAGAGTATCCAGCATTCGATCTTGATTCGCAACTGCGCGAACCGCCCATCGCCGGCAAGCAGAATCAGTGAACAGTCTGCGCGGCGACAGAGGTTCCCAGTCTTGGGAGGCCGCCCGTGGCGCATGCTTCTGGCAGCCCCCACAAGTCGAGGCTAGAACGAGTAGTGCAAACCGAGCTGAATATGTCGTTCCTGGGAGCGAACGCTGCTAATTGCACCGAAGTTGCTGTCGGTGATTCCGTTATCCGGATTTCCGTAACTGGCGATGTTGAAGAGATTGAAGAAGTCAGCCCGGAAGCCAAGGACATGCTGCTCACCCCACAGGTGGAAGTCCTTAAAGAACGACGCGTCGACGCTGCGGTAACCAGGCGCCCGTTCGGTGCTGTTATGGGCCGTGCCGAACGTATTCTGAGCCGCCACCCCATAAGCACAGGTTCCGTTCGATGGACACGTAGTGGCGTTGTCCGCGGACTGGTCGATTCCCCACCAGTGTGCAAGAGAGCGATGGTGGATGATCATGGGATGGTATTGATTGGCTCGACTGAAGCCCCATCCGCCGTTGTTGGTGTTGCTGTTGTTTGGGCCAAAGATAGTGACGGGCAATCCTGAATACAGGATGGCTGAGGTTGCGAGCCTCCATCCTCCAAACACGGCGTCGAGGGCCCCCTTTGCATTGCCACCGTAGGCCCTGCCGTGGCCGAAGGGTAGGTCATACACCCCTACGAAGTTCAGGCTGTGCCGAACGTCCATGGCGGAAGGGCCGTAGTCGGCGTTGAGATCGAAACCGTTTTGCACCGAAAGTCCGTTGAAACTTGTATTCGACACCGCATAGTTCCCGGAAGAGTTGGTCAAGGATTTTGCATAGGTGTAGTTCAACGTGTATTCCAGGCCGTGGTGCATACGCTGACGCAACGTAAACTGAGCCGCGTTATAAGTCATCCGGGCCTGGGATTCGGTAATGAGAATGCTGCCGCACTCTCCCACGAGAGCGAAGTAGGGCGTTTGGTCGACGGCGGGTATGGTTGCAGCGCCGCATCCTCCAACTGTCGAGAGGTCTTGCGCCTGCGCAGCAGTCAGTTGATTGCCATTTCGATAATCGGCCAGGTGATGCCCGACTTGGCCGTGATATCCCGCGCTGAACGACAACTCATTCGTGATCGCGTATTCGGTGACTAGAGTGAACTGATGGTTGTAGGCAGGCTGCACATTCTGCGGCCAAACCGAGTACAACGAGTTGTTGATCCCCAGAGGCTGGCTGAAAGCATTATCAACGGTGAACGGCGACCCTCCCGAAGTCCCAGACGGAGTAGTGGCATTGCTGTTTATGGCCAGCGAGAACGGCGGACTGGAAGTCAATCGCTGATTGAAAGAAAAACCCTCAAAGAAGCTGGTCGCGCCGTAGCCGCCCCGAATGACGAGTTTAGGCATGGCTTGGAATGCGAAGCCCACGCGGGGCATGATTTGCTTGTAATTGGCGTCGTAGCAGGAGTGACTCGCGCAAACGATCGACCCCGTCGCTGCACCAGTGGGAACATGTCCCGCGTACTCCACGATCCCGCCTGGAAGCACGTTGGCGGTCTTGTTGTTTTGCTCATACCAGGGCTGGTCGTATTCGTACCGAATCCCAAGATTCAACGTTAGCCTCGAAGTGATCTTGTAATCGTCCTGAAAATAAACTGCCGAGCGCCACTGGCGATTGCCGACGAACCCAAGGGGGGACGCGAGCTGAACATTGGAAATCCGGCCAAGAACGAAGTCTGCCGCGCCCCAGCCTGATCCACCGGCAGGGCCTGTAAATTGACCGTTATAACTGAGTTGCCCAAGAAATCCGACGTTTCCCGCGTTCAGGTAGTTCTGCTGATATCGCGTGGCCTGTCCGCCAATCGAGAGGAAATGCTTGCCCCGTTGCCAGGTCAGATTGTCGTAGTAGTTGAACGTATTGTCGGTGAAGACCTGAGGATTAGCATTTGTACCAAGATAACTTACGCCGTTGTTGATGCTCTGTCCCGTGAAGCCCACATATTTCTGAGTGCCGAACGGGATGCCGACTTTTGCGTTGCCAGTGAAGCCAAACTGTCCCGTCGGATCGCTGGGGACACCGTTGTTCCAGCGCACCCTCGTGAAACCAAAGCGAGCTTCATTGACGATCGTCGGCGAAAAAGTGTGAACGAAACTGAGGCCGGCAATCTTTGTGGGGTAGGTATTGAAGTTGGGAAAATCGACTGGAATGATGGCCGTGGTGTAGTCGCTGCCCTTGCCCTGCGAATAGAATCCCGCAATCTTGTTCTTGTCGCCCGGAGTCCAGTCGACTTTGAAATCCTCCTGGTTGTTCGAAACATAGCCAGACTGTGGGCCCACAAAGTTTGCCTGAATCAATCCGTCCCCGCCGTTCTTAAGAGACACCGGAGGCCGGTTGGGCAACGGGTAGAGTTCTGGATGTGCAAAAAGGTAGGTCGCAACCGGATTCACGATGGGCACGCCCTGGTCATTTGTGTAAGGCGTGAAGTTGTTTTGCGTGTCGTACAGCTGAATCGGTGAAGCACCGTCGGTCAGCAAAGCAGAAAAGTCTCCGTTGCGCATGGCCGGGGTAAGTACGCTGGCCGAACTCGACCCGCCGGTATGGTGGCGGATCCCCTCGTAGTCGCCGAAGAAGAAGAGCTTGTTCTTGAAGATCGGCCCTCCAAAAGTCGCGCCGAAGATGTTTTGCGTATAAGAGTTCTTCGGGGTGACGGGAGTGTTGAGGCCGTTCGCCCATGAATTGGCATCGAGCTTCTCGTTTTGCAGCAGGTCGTACAAAGAGCCGTGAAACCGGTTGGTGCCAGACTTCAAAACGGTTACGATCGCGCCCCCATTGGCGTTTCCGTAGGTTGCGTTCGCATTGCCTGAGACAACGCGGACTTCGGCGATGGCGTCGGGAGCCGGGTTATAGCCGATCAGATTGTTTTGCGGTTCGTTGTTATCGGCGCCTTCGATCGTGTAGTTGTTCGCCTGCTCGCGATTGCCGTTGATGGCCGCAATGCCACTGTTGTACGTATTGCGCTCGATAGCGTTGTTTCCGCTCATCCCGGTGGGATCGGTATCGATTGCCCCCGGCTGGAACAGGGTCAGTGCGGAGAAGTTCCGCCCGTTCAGCGGGATATTCTCGATTTCGTTGGTCGAGAGCGTGTTTCCCAAGGTGGAATCGGTGGTGTTAAGGATGGGATGAAACGTCTCTTTGACGTCGACGGTGGTCGAACCGGCGATTCTTAACTTAACGTCGAATTTTGCGGTTTGATCGATTTCGAGGGGGAAGGGCTCGACTTTTTCAGTGGCGAAGCCTTTCGCATCAATCTTCATCGTGTAGGTGCCGATCGGAAGAAAGCGGATCGTGTAGACGCCGGCCGCGTTGGTCGTAGCCGAAGTTTTCACCGCGGTCGCGGTATTCTCCGCAATGACGGCTGCCCCCACCACTACGGCGCCGCTGGGGTCGGTGACCAGGCCCGTGATGGAGCCGGTGACGGTTTGTCCAAGCGCAGATGGCAGGCAGAGCAGGGCCACCAGGCAGCATCCGGCAAGGCAGCGAAACGAGTTTGTTCTCATAATGTCCTCTTGCGTCCTCACGATTGTCCGTAACAAGGGACGCTAATCTGGTCGGTTGGCCACTGTCAAGCATAAAAATGATCGTTTTGGCTTAAATCGATCATCTAGGCCCTCCGGCGATCTGGGCGAGCCCGACTGGCCGCGAAAGGCGGGGTCTGGGAAAAGAACAGGCCCGGTCTGAGGACCGGGCCGTGGGTGTTGAGCGGCGTTTTGGCTAGTGGTGGTCGTGGTCCTCGGAACAACCGCGACTGACTTTGGTTAGCGTGTTGTTGTTCGATGCGATCTGGCAGTTGTAGAACGTGCCATCGGAATCGAAGGCGGTGTAGCTCTGCGAACTGGCGGCCGGGCTGACGTCGGTAGAGTGCACCGAGTTAGTGACCGAGTTGAAGGTAGCAAGCTCATCGCCGAAAGAGACTTGGCTGTCGGTGTGGTATCTCTGCCTGGTGTCTACCGTAAGGCCGAACGGAGAGCTGCTGACGGGAAGGATAAGGTTGACGGTGATGGGGAAGCTAAAGTGGTCGACCGTCGACACCGTGTCTTCTCCGCTCGACACCGTCGCCTTCGTCGAGACGTCGTTCTGCACCGCGGTCTGCTGATCGAGCACGGTGAAGTTGACGGTATCGAAATCGATGGTCTGGGTGCTGGAGAAGTTCTGGTGCTCAGAAAGGGAAGTCGAGACTTTGCCGTGTGAAGTGTTCACGTAGCCTGCAATCGTGAAGCGACGATTGGAGGTGACACCGATCGTGCCGGTCACAGTGGAAGTGCCTTGAAGATTCTCAGTGACGACCGGGGCCGGGACGGTCAACGTGTTTTTGGTGAGGGCTCCGGTGACCGTGGTTGACCCGTGATCGAGATAAAGCAACAGGGATGCGGTCTCGGCGAAATAGCTGTCGTCGTTGAAGATGCTGAGGGAGATGGTGTGCGGGTTGCCGTCATTGAGCATGCCGGCGAAGGGCGTGAGGTTCACGCGATAGGGAACAAAGTCGAGCGTCTGGGCGCCGGGCATCGGGATCCACTGGTCGGGGAGAAATCCGGTGAAGACCCAGGGAGAAACGGGGGCGATTCCTGCGGGGTTGCCGTCGATGGTGATTTCGGTTTCGCGGAAGTCGGTGTTTCCGCATCCGTAGACCTCGTTGATGCTGGCCAGATCATTAGGGAAACAAGCGTACCATTGCTCGTCGGTCGACTGGCTCTGCGATACGACATCGAGGTAGATGCGCTCAATGTTGGTCGGGAGCGTGAATGTGGTGGAGAACTGGTCGGTGGGATGGAACAGAAATGCGGGCAAGTTGATTCCGCCGCTGCCGTTGGACTGGACCAGGGGAAGCACGGCGTCGGCCGGCCGATTGTGGCGGTCGTCCCCGCGGCCATGATCGTCGGAACTACGCTCGTCGGAGCCATGGCCGTCGGAGCTATGACCGTCGTCGGGATAAAACTCGAGGTCCGCGTTGACGGTGAAAACACCGTTCAGAAAAGTATTGTAGGGTGGAGGGCAATCGGTGGTGCAGTTGCCGAGAACGATCGTACCCGGCTGCGGAATCGAAAACAGCGCGGCGTAGTCGGTGACGTCGCGCTCGATATGCCATGTGTTGGTGGCAGTCGACAGGGGTTCGGGAGTGGTGCCGAAATAAATGTTGGCGTTGGCGAGAAACATGCTCGCCGTGCGGTCGAACTGAACTCCTCCGTTTTCGCTAAAGTCGGCTTCGAATACGACTTTCTTCCACGGGCCGGAGCAATTCGCGGGAGGCGTGAACTGGAAGGTCTGGGTGGTGTCGGAAAAATGAGCGAACGTATAGTTGGCAAACAGAGACACCACGCAGGGCTTCCCATGCGGCCGCGAGACGGGCGGGTCGGCGGTCACCTCAAATTGAGTGCCGATCTGGCGGTTCGTGCTCTGCGCGAAGGCTGCTGCGGAAATGAGAAATGGGATGAGAAGGGAAGCGACGAGTAACCGACGAAAACAGCGATGGAGGAGATGCATAAGACTCCTTAGCTGAGGTGGGCGTTTCCGGCGGGAGGGGCCTCCCTGTCCGGGGGAATCCCTTATCGCACTCGGTCCCGTTGATTGTCAAGGCAAGATTGATCGTATTCGATAAATTCGATCAATTGCATGCTCCGTATGCATAATTATGCACACCGAGGCTCTCGCTCGTTCTATAGTCTGAGTCTCGGTTAGGGTTTTCGCTTTCAGGTAAGCTCTAAGACTCCATGGCAGTTGGGACGTCCCATGAAGACACGACCACGAGAAGACCAAATCCTGAAGGAGTTGCGGCGGAAAGGAAGTCTCTCGCTGGACGAGTTGATCGCGGACCTGGGTGCCTCGGCGGCGAGTGTGCGGCGCGATCTGGCCCAACTGGAATCGAGAGGTCTGGTGCGGCGAACGCACGGTGGCGTGACGCTGGTCGAGCCGCTGCTCTATGAACCCTTTCGCTACGACTCCTTGTTTCAGAACCGGGAGCAGCAAAGCACGGCGGAAAAGCGCAAGATCGGACTGGCAGCGTCTGAATTGATTCACGAAAACGAGACGGTGGGCTTTACGGCCGGCACCACCACGACGCACGTCGCGCGAAATCTGCGGAACCGGCACAACATTCGCGTGATCACGAACGGGATCAACATCGCGATGGAGTTGAGCAATTGTCCCGGATTGAAAACCTTCGTCACCGGAGGATTCGTACAGTGGGCGGGGTCGTTCTCGCTGGTGGGACATGCCGCGATCACTTCGCTGAATGACATTTATATGGATCGAGTGTTTGTGAGCGTGTGTGGAATCGACCTGGCGCGCGGCATCACGGTGATCGAGCCGGAGGAAGGGCTGACCTTTCGCGCTATGATTCAGCAGGCCAAGCAGACGGTCGTGGTAGCGGATTCAAGCAAGATCGGAATGGTGACGCCGGCGCTGATTTGTCCGATCTCCGATATAGACATGCTGATCACCGACAAACGAGCTTCTGACAAAGCGATTACGCCATTCCTGGAGCGGGGGATCGAAGTGCAGCGGGTGTAGTTTAGGGCGAATCTGCTTTCGAGTTGAAGAGCTGGAATTCGCGGATGTGAGCTTCCGCGGACGAAGAAAGTATATTGAGGCGCACTCGCGATGTGGTCGCGGGCGCGAAGTGGTCGATTCGCTTGTGGCCGATCGCGTTTCCCTGGAATACCTGGATCCACCGCCCTTCTCTGTAGATGTCGACTGCATATTTCTGGACGTGCTGGCCCGCGTTCAGCCATTCCATGGTCAGCGCACGATCGAAAGTGACGGGGGTGGCAAAATTCACCTCGAGCACGGCATGGTGCGAGCCGCTGGGGGCTGACCAGAAAGTGTCGGGATTTCCGTCGAGCGCGAGTTCCTCCTCCGGGGTAGCGTTGACGTGGTGGGCAACGAGATTGTGGTTGTATCGCTGGCGGATGGCTGCGCCGAATTCCTTCAGCCTTTGCACATCGGCTTCCGGTAGCAGGCCGCGGCGGTCGGGCGCAATGCCGAGCATAAGCTGTCCGCCGCGTCCGATGGTTTGCTCGTAGGTGGAGAGCAGGTCCGGCAGGCTCTTTAGGCTGGACTCGTCGTTGGGATGCCAGAACCAGTGATTCTTACGCAGCGGTGTGTCGGCCTCGACCGGGCGCCAGCGAAGATATCCGTGGCGGTCGATCACATTCCAGTTCTCGTATGGTATGAATCCATCTTCGTTGCCAACCCAACGGATGTCGCCGTAGTCGAACAGTGCGACGTCGGCAAACACCAGCGCATTGGGCTGGAACATGCGAAGCTCTTCAATGATGCGTGGAAAGTTGTAGACGTGCCCGCCGCTGCCGGCGCCATCGAGCCAGAACTCCTGTAGATCGCCGTAGCCCTGGGCGAGTTCGTCGAGCTCGGCAGTGTAGTACTTGTCGTATTCGGCAGAATTGTTGTAGCGGGGCTCGTGACGATCCCAGGGCGACAGGTACACTCCGAATTTCAAGCCGTATTTCCTGGCGGCTTGTTCGACTCGGTGAACTACGTCGCCTTTACCGTTTTCCCAAGGGCTGCTCTTGACGCTGTAATCCGTCTGAGCGGTGGGCCAGAGGCAGAACCCGTCGTGATGCTTGGCGACGAAGACCACGTATTTGATGCCGGCGGACTGGAGGGCCCGCATCCATTGCTCAGGGTCGAATTGTGTGGGGTTAAATACTTTTGGGTCGGCGGTGCCGTCGCCCCATTCGCGGTCGAGAAAGGTGTTCGGGCCAAAATGGATGATCGCGCCCATTTCGAGATCCTGCCACTCGACCTGCTGGGGAGAAGGTTTTATTTCGGTGAACGTCTGCGCCTGGCTCCGGACGAGCTGACTTGGGGCTAGGATGATGACGAGGAACAGGACGACGATTTGCGCGCGCCTGAGGATGGGCATGGGCAAATCGTAACACCCAATCGCGGCTTCCGTTTCTGCCCGTTGCCGACGCAGTGGTCACTGGCGCGGCTTTTGATCTTCCTTTTGGATGGCCGACGGGCATACTATCTCTTGGAACGTCTGAAAAGATCATCGACAGTCGGGGTTACGGAAAACACAGCCCGCAGTGAACACGGAGAAAAAAGAGGTACGGAGGAAAGGATACCCTAGGGCACTCGTGCGGCTCTTATGGGCAACCGCATTTCTTGCCATCCTCGTCACTTGGTGGGCCGCCCGCCGAGGTGCGACCACAGCCAATTCGGTGTCATTCAATCAGACGATCCAGCCGATTCTCTCCGAAAATTGTTATGCATGCCACGGTCCTGATCCCGGCGCCCGCAAGGCGGGGTTACGACTCGACCGGGCGGAGTTTGCCTTCGTCTCACACGAAAAGTATGGTCCGGCGATCATCCGTGGAAATCCCGATAAGAGTCCGCTGGTGCGCCGCATTGAGTCGAACGATCCGAAAGAGCGAATGCCTCCTCCCGAGGCACATCGAACCCTGAAGCCGGAGCAAGTCGCATTGTTGAGACGTTGGGTGAAGGAAGGTGCGGTTTACGAAGCACACTGGTCGTTCATTGCGCCTCAGCGTCCAACAATCCCGGAAACGAAAAATCGTCAGTGGGCGCGGAACCCGGTGGATAGCTTTATCCTGAGCCGCCTGGAGAAGGAGGGATTAGCACCCTCGGAAGAAGCCGACCGGCCAACACTGATTCGACGAGTCACCTACGACCTGACCGGCATGCCTCCATCGCCGCAAGAGGTGGCCGCATTTGTGGGCGACGGATCGGTGGATGCATATGAGAAAGTAGTCGACCGGTTGCTGGCGAGTCCGCGGTACGGCGAGCATCGCGCCCACTACTGGCTGGATGTCGCACGCTATGGCGACACTCACGGGGTGCACCTGGATAATTTCCGCAGTATCTGGCCCTATCGCGACTACGTGATCAAGTCCTATAACCAGAACAAGCCGTTTGACCAGTTTGTCCAAGAACAGATCGCGGGAGACATGATGCCCGCGAAGAACCTCGACACGATTGTCGCGTCCGCGTTTCTGCGCGCCGGGATCAGTTCTGGCGAGGGTGGAGCGCTCATCGAAGAGCTGCGAGTGAACAACAAGCGCGAACGCGCGGAAGCGTTTGGCGCAGCGTTTCTGGGTCTCACCACCGGTTGCGCGGTTTGCCACGATCACAAGTTTGATCCCATCACGCGAAGGGATTTCTATCAGCTGACCGCATTCTTCAACAATCTGACGGAAAATCCATCGAATGATGACCGTGCAGACTGGCCACCTTTCATCCGTGTACCAAAGGAAAACAATCGCGCGGCCTACGAACAGATTCTGGCCAAACGCTCAGAGCTGGAAAACCAGATGGGCCAGCGGCGCGCACAGGCTCGCAAGCTTGTGACCGCCTGGCTACAGGACCCCAAGTTGCGAGCGCAGCCGGTGAACACGGCAGGCTTGCAGGTGCGCCTTCGTTTCGACGAACAGAAGGATGTGACCTTCGTAAACTCCGCCCCTGAAGCCAAAGGGAAGACTGTCGCCGCGACCGAGAGCCCAGTGATCTGGGGGGAAGGCACATGGCTGTGGCCCTACATGCGAATGGACACAACCACCCGGCTGGACTTGCCCGATGCCGGCGACGTTGATGCGGACCAGCCATTCTCTGTGTCTCTCTGGCTGCGTCCTGACTTGCGGCCGCTCGACTCCAAAGACGCCAAGCAGCCGAGCGGCGTAATTTTGGCGCGTGCCGATGCCAAAGAAGGCTCGCGCGGCTGGCAGCTGCGTATCAACCAGCGCAAACTGGCATTCAGACTCACGCACGAGGGCCCCCACAATGCAGCCACAGTAGAGACAAAAGAGAAAGTCCTGATCGAGGGGCGCTGGAACCATATCGTTGCGACGTATTCCGGAACTTCCAGAGCCGCTGGCTTGAAGCTTTACGTGGACGGCGGGCCGCAAGAGTTGAAGATCGTGCAAGACAAACTGGACGGCTCGGTGCGTACTTCGGCACCACTGACCTTCGGACGAATATTTCCCGACGTTGACCCGCTCCGGCAGTCGGCGTTTCAGGACTTTCGCTTCTATGCCCGCGAGCTCTCGCCGGATGAGGCGGCGCGAGTGCCCTATGAGGACTACGTGTCGGAGATTGTCCAGAAGCCGATCGCCTCGTGGTCCGACGATCAGTTCAAAGTTGTGAGCGACTTTTACTTGGCGCAGCGCGATGAGCTTGTACGCTCGCTGGCGGGGCAAATCCCGGCACTCAACGCCCAACTCGACCAGCTTTCGAAAGACGGCGATATCTCGTTGGTCAGCGAGGAAGGGCCCGGACTTGCTTATGCCGACATGCTGACGCGCGGGGTGTACAACGCGCGCACCGAGCGGGTTCGTCCGGCCGTGCCGCATTTTCTGCCGCCGCTGCCGGCGGGTGCGCCGCCGAACCGTCTTGGGCTGGCGGAGTGGACCGTAAGCCCAACCAATCCGCTGACCGCACGCGTAACCGCCAACCGCATGTGGCAGGAGATATTTGGCACCGGGATCGTGGAAACGACGGAAGATTTTGGCGTGATGGGCGCGAGGCCAAGTCATCCCGAGCTGCTCGATTGGCTCGCGGTAGACTTCCGCGACAACGGCTGGAGCGTGAAACGCTTTTACAAGCAACTGGTGATGTCCGCGACCTATCGTCAGTCGGCGCGTGTCACTCCGCAACTCGCAGAAAGGGATCCGAAGAATCGCCTTCTGGCGCGAGGGCCTCGATTCCGCATGGATAGCGAGATGGTTCGAGACACGGCGCTGGCGGCCAGCGGTTTGCTGGTCGAAAAGTTGGGTGGACCAAGCGTGAAACCCTATCAGCCGCCCGGATTTTGGGACGGAAGCCACGACGCCAGCAACACCCGGAAATACGTGCAGGACCATGGTGACGCCCTCTACCGAAGGAGCCTCTACACCTTCTGGAAGCGCATGGCGACCATGCCCGACATGGACACCTTCGACTCACCCACGCGCGATGCTGCGTGCACTCGCCGGCAGCGCACCGATACTCCGCTACAAGCCTTGGTGGCCATGAACGAACCGTTGCGCCTGGAGGCATCGCGGAAACTGGCGGAACGCGTGATTCACGAATCCTTAACCGCGGATGACCGGCTGAACTATCTCGGTCAGGTATTGCTCGCTCGGAACTGGAGTGCGAAAGAAAAATTCGTGCTCGAAAGTGCACTCACAAAATTCCGGGAAACCTACTCCAAAGATCCCGCAGCCGCAGCCCGGCTCTTGAACGTTGGCGAGAGTAAAGTTGATAAGACCATTCCAGCGCCGGAACTGGCGTGCTGGATGCTGGTATCCAGCGCGGCGCTGAATCTGGATGCGGTGGTGAACAAATGAATCCCAAAAAACTAACATCGCACATTTGTTGCGACAATCACGGCGAAGGCCCATCGGTTTATGATCTGCCCCTACCGAAGTCACTGCGCGAAGAATGGCTGCGTCTTGCCAGCCGGCGGCATTTTCTTGGCCGCATGGGTAAGACCCTGGGATGGGCTGGTTTGGCTGTGCTGATGGGCGACAAACTACTCCCGGGTGCGGCGAGCGGCGCTGAGCCCTCGCTGCCTAGCCTTGAAGCCCTGCACTTGCCGAACTTTCCGCCCGCGGCGAAGCGCTGCATCTACTTATTCATGTCCGGCGCGCCACCGCAGATGGATATGTGGGATTACAAGCCCGGTCTGAGCGCTCTGTATGACAAAGACCTGCCCGACTCTGTACGCGGTAACCAGCCCCTTACCGGGATGACCGCCGGCCAGGCCCGTTTCCCGATTGCTCCATCGCACTGGAAGTTCTCGCAGCAGGGCAATGCAGGGCGCTGGGTCGGTGATCTGCTTCCCTGGACCGGGAAGATGGTCGACGACCTTACGCTGGTGTATTCCATGCAAACCGATGCCATCAACCACGAACCGGCAATTCTTTTGATGAACACCGGCAACATGGTCCCCGGCAAGCCGTCGCTGGGAGCATGGTTGTCTTACGGCCTGGGCAGCATGAACGAGAATCTTCCAACCTTTGTAGTACTCAACTCCGCGTTGATTCCGCATTCCAATCAGCAGCCCATTTCCCCGAAGCTGTGGGGCAGTGGATTCCTCTCGAACGAGTACGCCGGCGTGGCCTTCCGTTCGGAGGGAACTCCGGTGCTGTATCTTGACAATCCGCCAGGGTTGAGCAGCGCCACCCGGCGCGAACTGGTCGACGCCGTGAATGCCATCAACCAGCTTACCTACGAAGATCTCGGCGATCCAGAAACCCACACGCGCATCCAGGAATACGAGATGGCGTTCCGGATGCAAACGTCGGTGCCCGAACTGGCGGACATGCGTGACGAGCCCGCCAGTACCTGGACACTCTACGGCGAAGATGCAAAGAAGCCGGGCACCTTCGCGCACAATTGCCTGCTGGCCCGGCGCATGGCGGAGCGCGGAGTACGGTTCACACAGATTTATCAGCGCGGTTGGGACGTACACGGCGACGTGGTCGGCATGCTGCCCAAATTATGCTCGGCCACGGATCGTGGCTCCTACGCACTCGTCACCGACTTGAAACGACGAGGAATGCTCAACGACACACTCGTCGTCTGGGGCGGAGAGTTCGGCCGCACCGTTTACAGCCAGGGAGGCCTGTCCAAAGACAATTACGGGCGCGACCATCACCCGCGCTGCTTCACAGTTTGGATGTCGGGCGGGGGCGCCAAGCCAGGCATCGCATATGGCGAGACCGACGAATATTGCTACAACATCGTTCGTGATCCGGTACCCGTGCGTGATTTCAACGCCACGCTGCTCCACTTAATGGGAATTGACCATGAAAGGCTCACTTTCAAGTTTCAAGGGCTGGATCAGAAACTTACTGGAGTACTTCCAGCAAAAGTTGTGCCCGGACTTTTGAGTTAGTCTATCTACCGCCATGAGCTAACGAACATGCGCAAACGAATATGAGCAAACGAACTCGCAGATCGTTCCTGGCAACATGTTCCGCTGCTGGACTGGGGGCGGCGTTGCCGTCTTTCGGTCTTCAGACCTCGGACAAGTCTGGCACGCGCCCTCCAGTGCTTGGTTCCGGGCCACATACTTACGAGTGTGTCCACGACTGGCTGGTGCCGCCCGAGGGCATGGTGTGGGGAGATACTCACGGGCTTTGTCAGGATGAGCAGGGGCACATTTACGTTGGGCACACCGTGCATAAATCGAGTATGCGCGGCGAAGCGATTGTCGTATTCGACGAGAAAGGACGTTTCGTTCGCGCGTTCGGCGAGGAGTTCAGGGGCGGAGCGCACGGGTTGAAACTGCGCCGCGAGGGCAAGGATGAATTTCTCTACCATTGCGACATCAATCGTTGCAATGTCGTAAAGACCACGCTGACCGGGGAAGTCACGTGGGTGCATGGCTATCCGCGAGAGGATGTGAACTACATGGAACAGCCCATTGCCTTCGTGCCGACAAATGTCGCATTCGCCCCGAACGGCGATTTTTATGTCGGTGACGGGTACGGCTCGAACCACATGCTGCGCTTTTCACTGGCCGGAAAATTTCTGGGCGAGATCGGCAGACCGGGACACGGCGACGGGGAGATGGATAATCCGCACGGACAGTGGGTCGACCCGCGAGGCGAAACGCCCGTGCTCGTCGTCGCCGACCGCGGAAACCGCCGGATTCAGACGTTCACGCTCGACGGCGCTCATTTGAAGACGATCAAAGACGAGGCTCACCTGCGCATGCCGTGCAATTTCCAGACTCAGAGAGAGTGGATGGTCTGCCCCGACCTGGACAGTCAGGTGTGCATTCTCGATCGCGAGTTCAAGGTGGTGGCACAACTCGGAGACGGAAAATCCGAGAATGGCGAAGTGGGATCCCGGCGCAGCCAGTCGCGGTCGCAATTTACATCGGGAAAGTTCATCACACCGCACGACGCCATCTTTCTGCACAATGGCGACATTCTGGTAGCCGAATGGTTGCCGATCGGGCGAATCACACTCCTGCGCAGGGCGTAACGAGATCAGGATGCCACTTCGAGTCCGCGCGTGGATGGTGGTCCTCGGCGTCGCAGCGATTTTTCCGCTGCCAATCCTGTTGCTCCATGCCCCACCGGATGGTCTTCAGCGCGCCGAACTGGCTCAATTCCTGGGCCGATTCCACCCCCTTGCAGTGCACATCCCCATCGCCCTGCTGCTGCTTGTGCCCCTGCTCGAATGCGCCGCGCGTGCTCGAGAGCAGGGACACTTGCGCCAGTCGGTGGATTTCGTGTTGGGACTGGCAGCGGCTGCGACGATCGCCTCGGCGTGGCTGGGATGGATGCTCGCCTGGAGTGGCGGATATGAAGGCTCACTCGTGACCCGACATATGTGGGGCGGCTTCGCACTCGCAGTCGCGAGCCTTGCCTGCTGGGGCCTGTATAGTTGGAAACGAAGCGCCTATGCGCTCACCCTCTTGGCGACGGTCGGCTTGCTGATCTGGACTAGCGACCAGGGCGGCAAGTTGACTCACGGCGACTCGTTCTTGACCGAGCATGCGCCCGATCCGCTGCGTCGCTGGCTTGGTTACAAACGCCCCACTGCGGTTGATCCAACGAGCTTCTATGCAATGCGGGTGCAGCCGATTTTCGAGGAGAAATGCGTTCTTTGCCACAACGCCGGGAAGTTCAAGGGCAAGTTGCGACTGGATACCTATGAACATGTAATGCGAGGCGGCAAGGATGGTCCGGTGATTCAGCCTGGTGCACCCGGCAAGAGCGAACTCTTTCGACGTGTAACGCTACCTCCAGAGAGCAAGGACTTTATGCCAGCGGAAGCGAAACCGGCGCTCAGTGGGCCAGAAATCAAAATCATCGAAAAATGGATCGCCGCTGGAGCGACCGTGCACATTGCAGATGCGGAGATACAGGGATTGTTGCCGTCCACAGAGGAGAAAGCACGGGCAGCGCCTCTGACCGCGGACTACCGTCCGCAATTACAGACGATCGCAACTCTCGAATCTACACTCGGCATACGCCTGGTGGCTCGTTCGCAGAATCCGACCGACGGACTGATCCTTCGCACGGACAGCGCACCGACTCGTTGCAACGACGCGACTCTGGAGCAGCTTACGCCTGTTGCCAACCTGATTGTGGATGCGGAACTCGCCCGCACCAACGTGACGGACAAGGGTATGCAGGCCATCGCAAACTTTTCTAATCTTAGATTCCTCGACCTTTCCAAAACGGCAGTGACTTCCGCCGGAGTGAAAGAACTCATGAAGCTGGAGAAGCTAGAGCGGTTGAATTTGACTCAGACCAGAGTTACGCGAGCCGGCCTCGCTGCGGCAAAAATGAGTCCGCGTTTGAAGGGGCTGTATCTGTTCGAAGCCCACTGAACCCGCACTCCCTACGCTGCCAGTCGGTAGCCCCGGAAATTATCGCGAACGGTCCTTCTCGCGGGGAAGAAAGATTTCGGTTGACACTCCTGTCTATCGTTTTATAATCATTCTCATCCGATAATCATGCGTCTTACCCATGAGCAGTTCCGTGAGCTGGCTGCGAAGCACGGTTTGGCGGTCACGCACCAGCGTCAGGTGGTCTATGAGGCGGTCATCGCTTCCCACGGACATCATTCTCCAGAAAGCATTTATGCCGCGGTCCGGCGTCGCATTCCATCTATTTCTGTGGCCACGGTCTACAACAATTTGCGGCTTTTCATCGAATGTGGGTTGCTGCGCGAGGTCAGTCCTCATGCGACCACATTGCGCGTGGACGGCAACCTCGAACCTCATCACCACTTAGTCTGCTCCCGCTGCAAATCGGTGCAGGACATCAAAGGAGACTTCATCGATTTGAAGCGCCTATCCCGGCAACTGCCGGCTGGCTTTGATCTGACGCAGCCCTTGATCGAGGTCTTTGGCCTCTGTCGCAGCTGCCGTGCAAAACAATAGTTCTCTTTTTGCGCAATGCGCAATCAAATTCGAAGGATGAAAACATATGGAAAATACGCTCGCGACCTCATCAGGAAGTGTTTCTCCCGAAGCTAAGAACAAAAGCACCTTACCCGAAGCCAAGTGCCCGTTTAACCACGGTGCCTCCGCGCCGACGAACCGCGACTGGTGGCCGAATCAGTTGAATTTGAAAATCCTGCACCAACAATCTCCGCTGTCCAATCCGATGGACCAGAAGTTCAATTACGCGGAAGAGTTCAAAAGCCTCGACCTGAAAGCCGTGATCAAGGATCTGAATGCACTGATGACGGACTCGCAAGATTGGTGGCCAGCGGATTTTGGCCACTATGGACCGCTTTTCATTCGCATGGCATGGCACAGCGCGGGGACGTACCGCATCGGCGACGGCCGCGGCGGCGCCGGAGCCGGTCAGCAGCGCTTCGCGCCGCTTAATAGCTGGCCCGACAACGTGAATCTCGACAAGGCGCGCCGCCTGCTATGGCCGATCAAGCAGAAGTATGGCCGGAAGATCTCCTGGGCCGACCTGATGATTCTCGCCGGCAACGTCGGCCTCGAGTCGATGGGCTTCAAGACCTTCGGTTTTGCCGGCGGGCGCGCGGACGTATGGGAGCCTGAAGAATTGAACTGGGGGCCTGAGGGCACGTGGCTGGCGGACGAGCGTTACAGCGGCGACCGTGATCTTCAGAATCCGCTCGGCGCGGTGCAAATGGGCCTGATCTACGTGAATCCGGAAGGGCCCAATGGCAAGCCGGATCCAATCGCTGCGGCGCGCGATATCCGCGAGACTTTCGCTCGCATGGCGATGAACGACGAGGAAACGGTCGCACTCATTGCCGGAGGACATACATTTGGCAAAACCCACGGCGCGGCTCTTCCCTCGAAATATGTCGGCAACGAACCGGAAGGTGCCGCCATCGAGGATCAAGGCTTCGGGTGGAAGAATAAATTTGGCAAAGGCCACGGTGGCGATACCATCGGCAGCGGTCTGGAAGTCATTTGGACCACGACGCCGACGAAGTGGAGCAACAACTTCTTCACTAACCTGTTCAGCTACGAATGGGAACTGACGAAGAGTCCGGCCGGCGCGCATCAATGGACACCGAAAAATGGCGCAGGCAACGGCACGGTGCCGGATGCGCACGATCCGTCAAAGCGTCACTCTCCATCCATGCTGACCACGGATCTCGCGTTGCGGCTCGACCCTGCATACGAAAAGATTTCACGGCGCTTCTACGAGCATCCCGATCAGTTCGCCGATGCGTTTGCGCGGGCGTGGTTCAAACTGACGCACCGCGACATGGGGCCGCTCCCGCGGTACCTTGGCCCGCTCGTTCCGAAAGAGACGCTAATCTGGCAAGACCCGGTTCCCGCCGTGGATCATAAATTGATTGGCGAGAAGGAAATTGCCGCGCTCAAGGCCAAGATCCTCGCATCCGGGCTGTCGATCTCCCAACTGGTCACGACGGCCTGGGCGTCGGCGGCGTCATTCCGCGGCTCCGACAAGCGCGGTGGGGCGAACGGGGCCCGCATTCGCCTCGCTCCGCAAAAGGATTGGGAAGTGAACCAGCCGGCCGCGCTGGCGAAGGTTCTCAAGAAACTGGAGGCGATTCAAAAGGAGTTCAACGGCTCGCAGTCTAACGGGAACAAGTCCAACGGGAACAAAGGCGGGAGCAAAGCCAGCAACAAAGGGAAGCAGGTCTCGCTGGCCGACCTGATCGTGCTGGGCGGCTGCGCAGCAGTCGAGGAAGCTGCGAAAAGGGCCGGGCACAAAGTGAAAATTCCGTTCTCGCCGGGGCGCACCGATGCTTCGCAGAAGCAGACCGACGTGCACTCGTTCGCCGTAATGGAGCCGGTCGCTGACGGGTTCCGCAACTATCTTCGGAGCGGACAGGTCCTATCGGCTGAGGAATTGCTTGTGGATCGCGCGCAGTTGCTGACACTGACTGCACCCGAGATGACGGTTCTGGTTGGCGGCCTGCGAGCCCTGAACACGAACTTTGGGCAGACCAAACACGGCGTCTTCACCAACCGGCCCGAGAAGCTGACGAATGATTTCTTCGTCAACCTGCTCGACATGAGTACGAAGTGGGAGCCTTCGTCTACATCCGAAGGGTTGTATGAGGGACGCGATCGGGCGACAGGCAAAATCAAGTGGACCGGCTCGCGTGTCGATCTCGTCTTCGGTTCGAACTCGCAGCTCCGGGCGATCGCAGAAGTCTATGCGTCTGACGACTCGAAGGAGGCGTTTGTGAAAGACTTCGCGGCGGCGTGGGACAAGGTGATGAACCTTGACCGCTACGACCTGGTCTGAGCTCCGGGAAGAATGCGGCCCGCTTCGTGCGGGTTGCTGTTGTTTGGATCGGCTAAAACCGAAGTTGCACTTTTCCGGCCTCTCGGGGGTGCCTCGCGCGCCCCCGAGAGGCCTAACCTTTAGCGGCAACCGAAAATCATTTCTCACTGAGTAAAACTAAACCAGCGCCAGCCACTGGCAGCCGAATCGCGATAAGAAGATCCACCCAGCGTGGTGACGCGCCATTTGCCGGGCTGTGCGCCAACGAAGCTAAAAGTGTAATCGGACAGTAATGGATCGGTTATAGTGACGACCGGATAATTCCAGCACGTACTCTTATCAGACGTGCAGTACGCGATCTCCAATTTATAGCCCGCCGCCGCAGGTACCATTTTCCATGACAGCGTGATGTTCCGCGGGTACTGGTCGAAAACTACATTAGCAGCGGGATTCGTCAGAATGGGCGTCGACATTTGGGGCGTGGTGTTGTACGAGAACGTCCACCACGGACTGGCGGTTGAGTAGTTCGTTCCATCGAATGCAGTCACCCGCCAACGGCCTTTTTGGTCGCCAACGAAAGTGAATGTATACGAGGAATTGGAGTTGCCAGATACGGTGACTTCCGGGTATGCAACCCATGTACTGCCAGACAAGTATGCGGCCTCCACTAGATACGAGACCGCGCCGGTTACAGGGTTCCATATCACTGTCGTAGTACGAGGGTAGTGGTAAAGCGCGGTCCCGTTTACCGGCGACACCTGAACCGGCATTCCCCACGGCGTGGATTGCGGCTGCACGGCCTGGACGATCTGTTCCGGCTCCGGGGCTTCGACGATGCCTTGCTCGCCAGCCAGCCCAACGCTAGATGATTCGTGGGCGGGTAATGCTTCCGGCGCCGCCGTTTGACCGAACGCCGATGGAACCAGGGCGCAAAGTGCGCTGGCCAGGACCGCGATCATTCCTAACTGAAGAACATCATTTCTTAGCTTTGTAGTGCATTTCATGTTGCCTCCATTGACCTGAATCTCGTATTTCACCAAAGTCAACCGATGCCGCTTTGCTCACTCTGACTCTGCCGCTCTCTTTACAAATGCGAAAATCATTGCCAAATTGGCTCATCGACTGGAGATTATTCTCAAAAGCGTGTCGATGAGTGGCTTCCCATGATTTGCCTCAGGACATTAATCTCCCGATCTAATAGTGCGACGCCCAGGGAATTCGTATCACGCATCGAGGAAGACAACGGATTACTCAGCGATCATTGCGACCGCCGACCTGGTTATTGATGAGCATCCACAGACGGATATCCGCGCTTCGCCATCCGGCATTGAGGATGGAGTGCAACCGCAAAACATCGCACCTTCCCGCTCGGTTATTGGATGATGACCAGGTTCATGCTCCAGGGAGTGAGAGTCAGGGTCAGGGGCAGGCTTTGCGTGCCCATGCTGGTGGTATTCGGCGGGGCCCACGTGCTGGTTCCTGCCGGGTCCGGCGGAGTGCCGGTAGGCGAACCGGACAGGTCGTAGATGGCTTTGTCGTAAGTCGTGACCGTCATGCTGGAAGATGAGCTTTTGCCCATCAGCGCGATTGTGACCGGCTGGGCGAGGGTTTCGTTGTCATTGAACAGGAACACGGCCGTGCCGTTGGGGTTGGTGGCCGCATAAGCGCGTACGTCGGTCGGGTCGCCCACAACGCTCGCCGTCAGTACCTTCTGGCCGTTGACGGCCATCTGGCTGAACAACTGAAACGCGCGCGCCGTCGGCGACATGTTGCCGAGGGGGCCAGCGCCCGGACAAGTGGGATCGTCCGATCCATCGGAGAAAACGTTGTAGGCTCCGAAATTCTGCCATCCGTAGACCGAGGTAGTATCGTTTCCTTGAGTGCCGTTGCAGTTGCCGAAGCCAATCCACCAGGTCAGGCGCGAGACTCCAGCGTTCATCATCTCGCCCAGCACCTGGCCGGCATACAAACCCTGCGTAATCGACCAGCTTTGTTTGCCCGGGTTGCTGTAAGGCCCGCCGATCTCGCCCACGTAAATAGGCGTATTCGGAGTCCCCCAGTTGTTCAGCTCCGCCTTGAGGGTGTTGATGTTCGTGGTCAACTCCTGCGCTGCCTGCTGCACGATAAAGGTGTCGTTCTCCTGGCCCGGCGCTTCCGGATAGTAGTGATATTCCACGAAGTCATAAGACCCCTTGGCATTGGACATCACGATCTTGTCCCATCCCCCATTCGCGTTATCCGCGTCGACATCGATACCGACCAGCGTGCTCGGGCTGGCCGTTTTAATCGACTGGTAGTAGCCGGTTGTTCCCACAACTGCGGCGGCGTAGATGGTGGGGTCGTTCTTGGTGGAGTGCAGGTCGTACTCCCAGCTCCCATACTCCTCGTTGCCCACCGTCATGTGGCTCGGGGTGATGCCGGCAGTCAGCGCGGCCGTGGCCCAGGCGGCAGCTTCGCTGGGATCGCCGCCGGCGGTGCAGGCTGCGTCGGAACCGTAATTCGCGGTCAGCGCCACATCGAGGTTCGCTGGCTTGGCCACGTCGCTGACGAAATTAGGAAACGTGTCGTTCGGATCGGAATATCCGCCATTGCACTGAGCATTGGTTGACCAGTGGTATTGGTCGGAATCCGATCCTCCCGGCCAGCGCACCTGGGTGATGCCGGCAGCCTGCAAACCGCTCACAATTCCGGTCTGGTTTGTGACCAAGTCATACCAGACGGCCATGTTCATTCCCAGCAGCTTGTCGGTCACGGCGGGGGTACCCGTGCTCGACAGATCCACGGTCACCGAGCTAACTGTAGCCGACGCTACCGTTACCGTCGCAAGCGCGGTGACCGCTGTCGGGGTAGCGTTGGTCACAGTGAGGACGTACGTGGTGGTCGCCGTGGGGCTCACGCTCACGCCCACGCCACTGGTGGCAGTCAGATTGCCGGGCGTGATCACGCCGGTGCCGTTCGCGAACACTGCGGTCAGAGTCGCGTTGGATCCCGTCGTAATGGTTCCCGAATTCGCGGTGAAGCTGGCAATCGATGGCGGAGGCGGCGGAGGTGGCGTGCTCGACGATCCACCGCCGCAGCCGGTCAAACTTGCCAGGCCCAGGCTGAGAGTGATTGCCAGCAGAGTCAGAATAAGAAGACGTTTCATCGGATTCCCCGTGTTTAGGACAAGAGAGGTTCTCATAAGAACCGCAGGCTCTGCAACCGCACTCTTTAGTGAATAGTTCGTCTGAAGGCACGCCGGGCAAGGGTTCTGGCGTGCTCGTCAACGATTGGAATATCCGGAAAATCTGACAGGTTTTTGGCTCAAGTGTGCACGTCCAACGTGAAAGAGGCGATTCGGAAGTAGATAGAATTTGTCGTTCTACCAATGCGGACGACCACTTGGCTCAGATACCGCGTTTGCACCGGGTTGTTGACTGAACAGATGCGAGGGACAGCCCAGCCCGCTCCGGTCAGAGTCGCAATCCACAGCACGATTGCGCTCACTCTGGCTGCAACTCCGAAGCTTTCTTCAATGACCGCGGTATGCGCGCAAATATCGCCGATTCGTTGCCGAACCTCGGAGCATGCTGCCACGGAAGTCCCTACCAGATAAAAACCAAGGCCGTCGAGGATCCTCAGAAGATTGCGCACGGCGCACGCACCTAATGCGCCTCGTTGGGTGGTTCGCACCACTCGGATTCCCACCAGAACTTTGCCGAGCGTGGCGCCACATGCCGCCTCCAGCAGCCAGCCGTACAGGAAAAGCATGGTGGCGTTCAGCGTTATCGCAATCACCAGGGAAGCGGCTGTGAGCTGCAATTCGGTCGCGTCGAATCTGCCCCACCGCATAAAAGCCCATGCATCCACGATAGCGAAGAGGCCAAACAGCAGAGCAAGATCGAGCACAAAAGCGATGAACCGGTCGCCGAGCCTGGCGAACCGGTATCGGCCAGCGGAGCGAACGGGAGGGGAAGAGGCGTTGGTGGTGGCAACCGAGAGCGCGGGCTTCGTCAGTCCGCACTCCTCCAAAAGATGCTGGCTCGACGGAATAATCCCACCGCAGCGTTTGCAGTGCTTTGCGCTCGAGCTGACTTGGCCGTGGCAATGCGGACATTCCATATTTCTGCGAGGCCCTGACCGTCTGTTCGTCAACAATACTCCCACATAGGTTGGACGTTGTATCACCGAAGGACAGCGGTCAACTGGCCATTGTCCAGTTGGGTACTACCGAGACCAAAGCAATTTGGGGTTGGACTCTCAAGGCTTGGCTTCGTCGGGAGTGGGTGCTAGCTTGAGCCAGCCCTGACGGGCGGCATCGTTTCCAGGGTCTATTTTCAAGAGGCGGTCGAGAATTTCGTAAGCTTTATCGACATCCTTCGCCATGAGATAGGCTCGCGCGAGGTCGAGGTAAGCCGGCCTGTAAGATGGCTCGATTTTGATCGATTCTTTATATAGGTCGATCGCTTCCATAACTTGTCCCTGCTGCAGTCGAAGGTCTGCCAACTTACTACGAACCTCCGGTGATCTAGAACCGAGGTCAATGGCTCGTTGCAAAGCCTCGGCGGCACGCGCTCCCTCGCCCGGTTGCGCGACGGCCAGAATGAGCCCATAAGTAGCTTGAACCTCGGCGTCGTTCCGAAGTTCCTGCCCAGCTTGTTGGAGCGTTGCAAGGCCTTTTTGCCGGAGTATCGGAAAATGTCCCGCCACTTGAGGATACGCAAGAGCCAGACTCCGCAAATCCGCTTTTGCATCTTCAAAGCCAAGTGGCCTGGGAAGGTAGACCAGTTCTTCCGAGGTCGCCGTCAAAACCTGATCGCGGGCTAAAGGATTCTCTGACGGATCGCGCAGAATCCGGTGGTCTGTCGCAGCCGCATGACTGATATTTTCCAGTTGCTGTTTTGGCATGTGACAAGTCGTGCAACTGTCGGGCGGAGAAGTGGACTGTCTCTTTGCAATAGGCGCCCGGCAGGACTCGACCTTGTGGCAAGTGAGGCATCGCTCGCGGAAGTCCTTTGCCGCCTCCGCCCCGCGCAATTGCACGTGCGGATCATGGCAGCTGATGCAACCTAAGCGCCCCTTGCTTGCGAGCGCACACCGGCTCAGTCTTAGCTGTTCAAACTGATCCAGAGCGGTGAATCGGTCTCCTTTGACTTTGGCCGGAACGGAAAAAATGGCGACCACGTTGTCCAGCGGTGTTCCGGGCCGGAAGTCGAGATCGTTTTTCCCTGGTCGCAGGACCCGAGCGTCACCCAGGAAGTGGCACTGTGCGCAGACATCGTCACGGATTTCCGCGGGCATGGTTGCGGGGTTAACAATCGTGTCGTCGATCCGCCCCTCAGGGGGAGCGCCTTCCTTGCGTTCTCTTACATGGATTGCGCCGGGACCATGACAACGCTCACAGCCAATGCTGAGGAATCGAAAGGGAGGTTGCTGAAAGTGGTTCGGTTTATCCGCAACGAAGCGCGGTTGTCCAGTGTGGCAGTCCACGCATAACTCGAGAGCCGGGCGCGTGAAGTCCCGGAATAAAGACGTTGCATATCCCGGAGAAAGATCCCATCCATTGGTGCGCGTGTAGAAAGAAATCGGCGAGACGAAGAAGGCATCGCCCTTGCCGACCAGATAGCTCTTACCGACCTCGCCTGCACCCACAATATAGGCGACTTCATGGGTTTCGGAAAAAGCCAACTGGCCCTTGGCGTCGCGCTGCGATTCCTCGTGATACATTTTGCCGTCGCGGGCGTAAACGCTATAGGTGCGGTCCAGGGTGCTGTTGGAGAAGGTAATGGGCTTTACCAACGACTGTAGATCTTCCTGCGAGGGAATCGTAGCCGATCTACCCATCGCGGTCTGTTTGAAACTTTTGTATTTAGCAGAGTGGCACGATCCGCAAACCTCGTCGCCGACATACTCCACGCCAGTTTGCGTGTTCAGATAATGAATTCGTGCCGGTTTTTCGGCCCCGAGTTCCTGGGGCGCACCGTGGACTGGGCCCGGGTCAGAGCCTGCAAACGTCAGGCAGATTGCTGCCAGGACAAAGGTCCACGGTCTGCAAGAGTGATTTGAGCGCCGGGGCAAGGAAATAAGCTTTGAGAGTTGGCGAGTCGCCAAATCCTGGTTCAAATTGGGGTTTCTTACTTTGAATCTGACGCCAGACCGGCACCGTTTATTTGGGTGACCGGAAGGTATTATCGACCGGCGCACTGATTTTGTACACCACAAAGACGACCCGTCTACGCAAAGAATTTGAGAAAGGGGCCGTTCTCACGTATACAAACAATCGTGCTGTCATGAATGTACACTTGCAATTCGGACCATCGTCAACCAGGAGGCCCACCACATGCCATGGGATAAAGAATCGAAGGATGTTTCCAGACGAAGTTTCATCCAGCGCACTGCAATGGGCGGTGCGGGACTTCTGATTGCAACGGACATTTTGGGTTCTGGGCCCACCTCCGAACTCTCCGCCAGCGAGCCCAAGAGTGCGAACGCTGCAATGACAATGATCGGCGTCCCGTTCGAAGCCAGAGAACGCGTGCGCCTGGGAATTATCGGCGTCGGGGGACGCGGTTCCAGTTTGCTCGGGGACTTACTGGCAATCGAAAAAGTGGAGGTCAAGGCGATCTGCGACCTGGTGCCGGAAAAAGTGGAGCGCGCGCAAAAGGCGGTTACCAACGCAGGCCAGCCACAACCCGCCGGATTCAGTAAGGGGGAATTGGATTTCAAGAATTTGACCGAACTCGACCTCGACATCGTCTACATCGCGACCCCATGGAACTGGCACGTTCCCATGGCGATCACCGCCATGAAGAATGGCAAGCATGCCGCCGTGGAAGTGCCTGCCTGTACGACCATTCAGGAGTGCTGGGATATCGTCAATACTTCCGAGGCCACTCGCAAGCATTGCGTCATCCTCGAAAACTGCTGCTATGGTTCTACCGAGATGATGGTGCTCGGCATGGTGCGGGATGGAGTCTTCGGCGAAATTACCCATGGCGAGGCGGCTTATCTGCACGACTTACGCAGTATTTTGACCTCAAGTGAAGGGGAGGGCCAGTGGCGCCGCTTTCCCCACATCCAGCGGAATGGCAATCTTTATCCCACGCACGGACTGGGCCCGGTGGCGCATTACTTGGATATTCACCGCGGCGACAGGTTCGACTATATGGTTTCGGTGAGTTCGTCCGAGGCGTCGCTGAGCGCTTATGTAAAAGCGAATTTCGCGGAAGGAGATCCAAAACGCGCCGAAAAGTACATCTGCGGCGATATGAATACCAGCATCATAAGAACTCTGAAGGGCCGCACAATTCTTCTCCAGCATGACGTGGTCAACCCGCGGCCCTACAGCCGCCTCAATTCCATCTCGGGCACAAAGGGAATCTTCGCAGACTATCCGGCGCGCGTTTTCGTCGATGGCGAAAAACAGGCCGATGGTTCCAGCCGGGAGGATTGGCAGAACATCGACGCCTTTCGCGATAAGTACGAGCACTCACTCTGGAAGACAACCGGGGAACTGGCGCGTAAAATGGGCGGCCACGGCGGAATGGACTACATCATGAATTACCGGCTGATGGATTGCCTGAAAAGGGGTCTGGTGCCCGACATCAATTGCTACGATGCCGCCGCATGGAGCGCGCCGACTCCATTAAGTGAAGCATCCGTGGCGCAGAATGGCGCTCCCCAGAAATTCCCTGATTTCACTCGCGGCAAATGGGCCGCCCGTGCGGACGTTCCAGGCTTTGCAGTTCAGACTTAAAGCGTTCTTTCGCTGAGTTGGCATAGGAGCCTTTTATGATCGAAAGCCCGCAGCTGGAAAGTCTCGCCTCAGAACTGCCCGTCACAGAATCTGAACGCAAGCCCGAAGGCTCGACCCGCCTGGTCTCTCTGGATGTACTCCGCGGGACGGTGATGTTCCTGATGCTCGCAGAGGCGATGCGTTTGCATGCGACGGCAAGCGCGTTCCCGAACAGTACATTCTGGAGGGTAATCGGATTCAATACCGATCACGTGGAGTGGCAGGGCTGCTCGCTGCATGACTTGATCCAGCCCACCTTTTCTTTCCTGGTGGGCGCGGCTCTGCCGTTTTCGATCGCGAGCCGGAAAATGAAGGGACAAGCCTTCGGACCCATGCTGGCGCACGCGTTCCGGCGCGCGCTGATCCTGATCTTGCTCGGGATCTTTCTGCGGTCGCAGTGGTCGCGTCAGACTTATTTTACCTTTGAGGACACGCTGACGCAGATTGGATTGGGATACGTATTCCTGTTCCTGCTGGGATTCGCGCGGGTGCGCACCCAGGTGGTTACGCTGGTCCTGATCTTGATCTTTTTTTGGGCAGCTTTCGCGCTTTATCCCGCGCCGGGTCCGCACTTTGACTACGCCAGAGTTGGAGTTCCACCGGACTGGACTCACAACTACACCGGATTTCTTTCTCACTGGAACAAGAACTCCAATCTTTCGTGGGCATTCGACGTTTGGTTCCTGAACCTGTTTCCGCGCGAGCAACCCTTTGTCTTCAATGAGGGCGGTTGGTCCACGCTGAGTTTCATTCCAACGCTGGGAACCATGATTATGGGGTTGCTGACGGGAGAATGGCTCATGCGCAAAGGATCGAAGGAACAGAAATTGCGTGGACTGGCAATCGCCGGAACAGGCTTGGTGCTGCTCGGACTGCTCTGTCAGTGGGCCGGTATTTGCCCCATCGTGAAAAGGGTCTGGACATCGTCATACACCCTTTACAGCGGAGGCTTGGTGATCCTGATGCTTGCCGGCTTTTATGCGCTGATCGACTGGAAACGATGGCGCCGATGGGCGTTCCCGCTCGTGGTGATTGGCATGAACTCGATTGCCATTTACGTCATGAGTTGGACTATGGAGAGTTTCTTTGGCAAAGCCGTCGATCGCCACCTGGGATGGGCGCTGTCGGCGATCACAGGACCGACCTTCCAGCCCGTGCTCCACGGCTTTACCGTGATTTTGATCTTTTGGTTCATCCTGTTGTGGATGTACCGCCGGAAGATTTTCTTAAGGATCTGAGTCATGGCTGCTGGCTGAGCTTAGATCGGAACGGATTGGCCTGACTATTTTCGTTGGGACTGAGATGAGATCTTTTTGCCAACGATCAAGAGCGCAAGACGAATCGCTCAGTCTGTCCCTCATTCACCTTGCCTAAGGCAGGATTTCTGCTTCTGCCGCCGAACCATGCGCGGAATCAGGGCTGATCCAGATTTTGACTTTGGCTGGTTCAGCAGCGAATTCGTTGCTCTTATTCCAAATCGCAAAAGCTTCTGACTGTAGCTCAAACGTTATCTTTTTTGTTTCGCCTGGAGCTATAGCGACCGTCTGGAATCCTTTCAACATGCGCAGCGGTTCTGCGACGCTGGTCCCCCGCAGCTGAATGTACAGCTGCACAATCTCTTCGCCAGCTCGAGATCCAGTGTTCGTCAGTTCCGCTTCGGCCGTCACGGCGGTAGAGCCGGAACTCAAGGCTTTATTCAGCGCCGCCGCACTTAGGTGCTGGGTGCTGATATTCGTGGTTCCGTAAGAAAAGCTGGTGTAAGAGCCACCATAGCCGAAAGGAAACTGAGGGCTATTCTGTTCGTCGAGATAACGCGACACGTATTTGCTGACGATGTCGGTTGGCGGGTGAGTAAGGTCCACGTCGCCGGGCGGGCGTCCAGTGTTGAGAGTGTTGTAATAAAGGGGCTCCTGCCCCACACTGCGCGGCCAACTGACAACCAGCTTCCCGCTGGGATTTATTTCACCGAACAGCATACGCGCCAGCGCTGGCCCTCCGCCGATTCCGGGCAGCCAGGCCGCGATCACTGCCGGCACATGATCGAACGCCCAGGGCACTGTCAAAGGCCGACCGCTGAAAAGAATCAGAACCACGGGCTTGCCCGTGCGGACAATAGCTTCCAGCAATTCCTGCTGCCTGCCAGGAAGTCCAAGGTGAGCGCGCGAAGCCGCTTCGCCACTCATCTCCGGGCTTTCCCCTAGTGTCAGAACAACTAGATCGGCCCTCTGAGCGCCAGCGACGGCCGCTGCAATTTCCTCGTCCGAGCCGTCGAGCATACCGGTTCCCTTGAACCGCAACACAGGGCTTTCGCCAACTCGTTGCGCCAGTGCCGCCGGGAGAGAAGTGCGGGGACCTGCTCCCTGCGGCGCTCCAGCGGGATAAGAAGAATCGTCGCCCAACGGTCCAATCACGGCAATGTTCTGGGTTCCGGCCGTCAGTGGTAGCAGCGCTTTGCCGTCCGGCCCGCTGGCGTTCTTGAGGAGCACGAATGATCGCTCGGCCGCGGTCTGGGCCAGCGCGATGCTCTCCGGATGGTAGAGTGCTTTCGCTGCCGCGCCCGCGTTCACAAAAGGGTGTTCGAATAGACCGAGAGCGAGTTTGACGCGAAGTACATGTCGAACCGCTTCATTCAGTTCAGCGGTGGTCGCCTGGCCCGAACTGACGATCTGTCCCAGGTTGTCGTGGTAGAGGCTGCTGACCATGTCCATATCAACGCCGGCAACGAAAGCCTTTCGCGCTGCGGTGCGGCCGTCATTCGCGACGCCATGCGGAATGAGTTCCCCAATCGAATTCCAGTCGCTGACCACCAGTCCTTGAAAGCCCCACTCCTTGCGCAGAACCTGCTTCAACGTGAACGGATTGGCGGTGGACGGCACTCCATTCAAGGAATTGAATGCGCTCATCAGCGATACCGTCCCGGCTTCAACCGCCGCATGAAACGGTGGCATGTAGAACTCGCGCAGAGTATGTTCGGAAATCTCCGTGCTGTTGTAGTCTCGCCCACCCTCGGCCGCGCCGTAGCCGACATAGTGTTTGGCACACGCCGCAATGCTGTCCGGCGAATCCAGACGCGCACCCTGATAGCCCCTCACGTAAGCGGCAGCCATCGCCGATCCCAGAAAAGGATCTTCGCCCGCACCTTCCGCCATGCGACCCCAGCGCGCATCGCGCGCAATATCAACCATCGGCGAAAATGTCCAGCGGATGCCGTCGGCGGAAGCCTCCATCGCCGCCACACGCGATGCCTTCTCTACGATCGTTGGATCCCACGTGGAAGCCAGTGCCAGCGGAATGGGAAACTCCGTCTTGAATCCGTGGATGACGTCGAGCCCAAACAGGATGGGAATGTGCAGCCGCGACTTCTCCATCGCAATCTTCTGATACTTATTGATCTCGTGCGGATCTATCACGTTGAATAGCGAACCGATCTGTCCGCGGGCAATCATGTCGTCATAGTCGGTGCGTCCCGTGCCTGGCCCGGTGGGTTGGCCAGCGGAATACTGCACCAACTGTCCAACTTTTTCTTCTAGAGTCATGCCATGAAGAATTGATTCCACTCGGGCGTCGAGACGAGCGTCCGCAATGCCGGGCGGCGGGTTTGTAGACGATAGCTTGGAAGGCGTCTGAGCAACCAAAGATAGACAAAGGACCACCACGATTCCTCCGAACCTTCCTCCGAAACTCAGTCCACGTGAGAGCGTTTTCATCGTGGTCGAGCGCCTGCTCCGATGTGGTCCGATAAAGCCAATGAGAATGTGTCTTGATGATGGCATGAGAAGCAACCTCCGTGGAGCCAGTGTCGTGGGTAGCTACTAAATCGGGTTAGTAGAGCATTGTCGGAGAGTATGAAAAACGTTTTTCTCTGCAATGTCAATTAATATTGCATCCGAAGCACTGCAGGCACTGCAGCAACAATTGCTTGCTACCCTCGTTCGGTTTGTGCGAGACTGCGCAGCGTGACGGAGAAAAAGACGGGAAAGGGCGCGGGCCGGACTGTGCGCATGGGGCCCAAACCGGTGAGTCTGAAGGAACTGGCGGAAGGTCTGGGGCTCTCGCCTGCCACCGTCTCACTGGTCATCAACCGCTCGCCCGTTGCGGACTCTATCCCCCAGGAGACGAAAGACCGAATCTTTGCCGCCGCCCGGAAGCACAAATACCGTCCCAACTTTTTTGCCCGCTCGTTACGCGCCCAGCGCAGCTTCACCATTGGAGTCATCGTCCCGGAAGTCAGCGATGGCTACTCGGCCTCGGTCATGAGCGGCGTGGAAGACCACCTTCTGCAGGAGGGATATTTCTACTTTGTCGTCAGCCACCGGCATCGCGCGGATCTGATTGATGAATATCCCCGGCTGTTCTTGGAGCGATCGGTCGACGGGTTGATTGCGGTAGACACTCCGTGGACGCTCTCGCTGTCAGTCCCCGTGGTCACCGTTTCAGGGCACAACCAGGTGAAAGGTGTAACCAACATTGTGCTTGACCACGTGCGGGCCGCGGAAGTCGCGCTCAAACATCTTTCGCAACTCGGTCATCGTGACATCGCGTTCATCAAAGGACAGGAATTTAGCTCCGATACCGAAGTCCGTTGGACCAACATCGAAAAAGCCGCGCGCCAACTGGGCCTCCCGATCTCCCGGGCACTGATTTCTCAACTCGAAGGAGACTCCCCTTCTCCCGAGCTCGGGTATGAGGCGACTCGGAAATTGCTGTCGTCGCACAAGCCATTCACCGCGCTGTTTGCGTTTAATGATATTTCAGCGATGGGCGCGATCCGCGCGCTGCGCGAGGCTAAGTTGCGCGTGCCCGACGACGTTTCCGTGGTCGGTTTCGATGACATTCAGAGTGCCGCGTACCAGAATCCGGCTCTGACCACGGTGCGCCAGCCCCTGCGCGAAATGGGAAGGATCGCTGCCGAGACTCTTCTGCGCCGCATCCGGCACTCTGGACCCGATTCGCATGGAGGCGAAATCATGGTCGAACCCAAACTGATGATCCGCGAAACCACCTGCCGGGTCCGGATCGGCGTCCGCCCCAAATAAGAGTCAGTCCAACAGCTCTCACGGAGCCTCGGCTCGCCGAAGATTCCAAGAATAAGGTTCCCGGTAAGACACCCAGTCGTCCGTCACCCAGAACGCATGATCTTGCGAACAAAATCGTTAAGGTAAGCACCTCCAAAAAAATGTGTCGGTTCCCGGTAATTCCGCATCTCAAGTCCCCAAACGACAATGAGCTTGACTGTGGAAAATCGCGTGTGCTATAAGCCCAACTATTACTACTAAAACGCTTTTGTAGCGTTTTAGTAAACCACGCTCCGGGAACTCAAAGGTTCTAGATCGAAGGTCCTAGTAAGACCGGGAGGCCACAATGAACCGTTCCACTTCTTCCGCACTTCGCACGGTTTCGATGGGTGCCTGCATAATCCTTTCAGCCGTCATGGCGCAAGCGCAATATCGAACTTCCATTCAGGGCGTGGTGACCGATGCCACCGGTGCGGTGGTTCCAGGCGCCCACCTCACACTGACCAATCCCGCAACCGGCGAAAAGCAGGTCCGGGACAGCAGTGATGCCGGCGTTTTCAATTTCAACGCACTGGCCGCGGGGCGCTTCCGGTTGGAAGTGGTAAAGGACGGTTTTCAGAAGAAAGTCATCGATAATCTTCAGCTGATTCCCGAGCAGCCGAACGCTCTGAACGTGCAACTCGTGGTCGGCGCCGCATCGCAGTCTGTCACCGTAAATGCCGACGCCGCGCCTTTGCTGGATACCGAGACCGCTTCCGTCAACGGCGTGGTCTCTGCGAACCAGGTTCAGCACATGCCGTCGTTCGGGCGAGATGTCCTTAAACTCGCGCAACTGGCGCCCGGAGTCTTCGGCGATGGTTCACAAGGCGGTGGTGGTGGCGGCTTCAACCTTCCTGGCACCGAAACTGGAGGAGGCGCATCAGGCGGGGACCAAGGGATCTTCAATACCGAGAACGGCGCGCCAGTGAGCGCCAACGGTCAGCAGACCCCGACGAACGGCGTCACGATCGACGGCATCAGCACCACCAGCGCCGTCTGGGGCGGAACTACAATCATCACTCCGTCGGAAGATTCGATTGAGAGCGTTAAGGTCATCGCCAACGACTACGACGCCGAGAATGGCCGTTTTAGCGGCGCACAGATTCAGGTCACTACCAAGAGCGGCACCAACGATTACCATGGCAGTCTGTTCTTTACCGCTCACCGTCCGGGTCTGAACGCCTATCAGCCCTGGAACGGCCCCGCGAGCGTCACCAACCGCGGGGTGGATTTGAGAGACCAGAGCCGGTTTAACCAAATCGGTGGCAGTGTCGGCGGCCCCATCATAAAGAACAAAGTTTTTGCCTTTTTCAGTTACGAGACGATTCGCGAACACACCACCGCGACTGGGAACCAATGGGGCGATACACCCGCGTTCGACGCCTTGGCCCCTTCCGGGAGCATCGCTTCGACATTGGCCAACTACCCTGGGAATGGCATCGCCAACAAAGGCATCAGCACCGTTACCTGCCTCGACGCCGGCCTGACAGAAGGCACAAACTGCCACGCAGTCGCGGGAGGGCTGAATGTCGGCACCCCCCTGAATCCCGCTTTGTTCCCGCCGGGCCAAATCGGACCGAGCACCGGTTTCCCCACAGGGGGGATGGATCCCGGCTGGACGAGCTCGTCGAGCCCAGGCACTGGGGGTGACGGCAGCGGCGGCCCGGAGAATCTGGGTACCGTAGCCGACATTGCCTATTACCAAACCGCCAGCCCGACCACCAAGACTGACGTTCAGTACAATGGCCGCCTTGACTATGATGTCACTCAAAAGGACCGCGTCGGCTTTGCCATTTACTGGGTTCCACAAACCAATAACTTTTTTAATGGCGAGCGGGTATTTGATGTCTTTCACCATAGCCAGACCAACTACGCCTATTCCCCGATCTGGAACCACACCTTCTCTCCGACGTTTCTGAACGAACTTCGTGCAAACGCTGCCGGATGGCGCTGGAACGAAATCACCTCGAACCCGCAATCGCCGGCGGGACTGCCAAATGCCTCCCTCGATTTTTCCATCGGCACCGCTTCCATTGCTAATTTCGGGCCGAATGTCGGCAGCCATTTGGATCAATGGACCTACAGTCTCAAGGATGTGGCCACCAAGATCCTCGGGCCCCACACCATCAAGTTTGGCCTCGACCTTACGCGCCTTTCTTATCTGAACGCGTGTTTCGGTTGCGCTGTACCTAGCTATGGCTTCTTTAACCTCTGGGACTTTCTCAACGATGCCCCGCGCCGCGAAGGTTTTATCCTCGCCGATCCTAATACCGGGGCACCTACCGCCGAACGCCAGGACGACCGCGAGAGCATCTATGGGTTTTTCGGCCAGGATGACTTCAAACTTCGAAAGAATCTCACGCTGAACCTGGGCCTTCGTTGGTCTTACTTTGGCCCGCTCTATTCCAAAGAAAACAACATGTTTGTGGCCGTCCCTGGAGCGGGGTCGGGTTACTTGACAGGCCTGGTCGTTAGGAAGGGAAATTCCTGGACCGCGCAAAAAAACAACTTCTCTCCCGAAATCGGTTTCGCCTGGAGTCCGACGCGATTCCACGACAAAATGGTGGTTCGTGGCGGATACGGCCTGAACTACAACCAGGAAGAAATCGCCATCTCGGCAGGTATTCAAGGAAATCCGGGATTGTCGATCGGGGAGTACATAAGTATGGGCGCGCCGAACTCTCCGAATCCCGGCATTTTCTACGCTGCTTCATCGGATCCGCACAACGCTTTCGGCTATCCGCCAAACCCGAACTTTAAGTTAGCCTTCGGCTCGAATGGATTGCCTACGAGCGGCGCAGTCGGCGTTGCCATCTGGCCCGGTACTATGCCGACGATGCGGGTCCACCACTACTCGTTGGACACCCAATACGATCTGGGCCACAATTTAGTGGCGTCCCTGGGGTACCAGGGAAGCTTGTCGCGAGACGTCTTGTTCCACCAGAACCCGCAGGCCGTTCCTTCCACCCAAGGTTACGCCTTGAATCCGCAGATCAACGGGGGGGACTACTGGAGTTCGATCGGGAGCGGCAACTACAATGCCTTGCTTGCCGAATTGAAGCATGATTTCTCGCACCAGTTCATGGCCGATGCTCAGTTCACCTGGTCCAAGAGCCTGGACAATACTTCGCGCCCATATACGGAGCCTTATTACCCTTACGACCCCAACCTGAGTTACGGACGCTCCGACTACAGCGTCAGCAAAGCGTTCAAACTCTTCGGCATGTGGCAGCCTGTACTCTTCCACGGCAACAGCCATTGGATGGAAAAGATCGCGGGCGGCTGGTCGCTCAGCGGGATCTTCAACATTCACTCGGGGTTCCCCTGGAGTCCGCTGGTGAGCGTCTTGAACGGAAACCTCTATTGCGGAAACTGCGGTTACGGGAATCTCTACCCTGCGGCCAACTTGGGCGGAGGCGGAACCAGCACCAGCAACGATGCGTTCAAGACTGGCTCGAACTATCCCACTCCGCCAAACTGTTCATCGGGTGTGTGTATCTCGCCGTACTTCTCGAACCCAACCTATACCGCCTTCACCGGTACGAACTCAGGAACTGCGCTTCCCCAGGCTCCCGGAGTTCGTCGCAACTCGCTCAATGGTCCTGGATACAAGGACCTAGACCTGACGCTCTCCAAGGGCTTCGGTTTCCCGAACATGCCGGTTCTCGGTGAAAACGCCAGGCTTGAATTCCGGTTTGACGTCTACAACCTCTTCAATAACCTGAATATCGATTCAACGACCATCTCCAACAACATCGGAAATCCGAATTTCGGTCAGGCCCAAGGTGCTCTTGCCGCCCGTACAGCCACGCTGGGGGCTCGCTTTAGCTTCTAAACTCAAAAACGCGCCGAGCAATCGGCGCGTGCTTTCCGCATCCACGCCGCCGCAGGACGAACCACCAGTTCATCCTGCGGCAGCGTGCTATTTAGGATGCGAGACTGGGCGGAAGTTTGCGCAGGGTTACTGCCAATAAACTCAATGCAAGAACAAAATCAATTCACTCGGGCTGAAACCCTGCCCTCTCCATTCCTCGCTGCGCTTCCTTATTCTTCATGAACGTGTTCCACACAAAACCGGTGCGCAGATTCTCCGCCATCAGCATCGTGATGCCGAGATCGATCCCGAGTACGTCGGGGTTGTACCAATTGGTCAGCGGGTTGAAGGCATCGACAAAGCCGTACCGACCCCACGCCTTCGGAAAGCGCTCCCTGATCGTCCGCAGGACCTGCTTGCACTCGGGGGCGAGAAACGGCAGCGACCCGCCGGCCGCGCACGGGATCACACTTCCATCCAACTTGCCCAACCGCGGCGGCCCGCCCCATGCCTGGTATCCCGTAGCCGAGTCCGATGCCGTTATGCCCCAAAGGTGTTCGCTGTAGTCGGGAAACTCCTCGCGCAACGACAGGCAAAACATTTTGTGGGCGATGGTTGCCTTCACCGAATTCTCAAAGTAGTTTGTATAGGCGTCGTGTTTGCGCCGGAAATCGAACCAGGCTTGCGAATATTGATGCGTGAAAAGCGGGTCGTTCCCTGAGATGCATTCCAAACCTTGAAACTTCACCGTGGGCCGCGTCCATGCTTTCCACGTCTCCGCCGGAACGGGATGCGTCGGCGACCCGAGCGCCAGCAGATAGATCATCATGAGTTCGCAGTAATGTTCCCAGCGGGCATCGAGAAATCCTGACTCGGGATGCCAGCCCATGGAAAATGTCTTGCCGCCGTTCAACATCCACGGCCAGTCCACGCGTTCGTAAATTCTGGTCGCCTGGTCCTGAATTTCCGAGTCGGCAAAATGTTGGCGCGCGGTCAAAACTCCACACAGCAGCAGGGAAGTGTCGATCGACGAGATCTCACACTTCCACTGCCGCTCCCCGCTGTTCACGTCGATGAAGTGGTAGTAGAAACCGTGCTCGTGGGGAAGCTTCTGCCAGAGGAAACGCAGAGTTCCGCGGACGCGCTCGACGATTTCGTCTTTCTTTTTATAGCCTCGCATGTCCGCAATGCACAGCGCCGAGAGCCCAAATCCGGTGGCCGCGATACTGGCAACAGTATGTGTGTCATTACCATTCAGCAGGGCGCGATCCTTCACCTGACCGGTCGTCGCGCCCGCCTCGTTCCAGAAAAAATCAAATGCAGTTCGTTCGATTTCGTCCAGCAGCGCATCATCGGAACCCGAGTAAGGGACACGCGCAGGCTCGGTAAAAACGCGTTGCTTTTCCGCCCATCCGGCAACCGGGACGAGTGGAAGGCAGGCCGCTCCCAGCAGCGCACTGCGCAACAGGTCCCGGCGGCTTAGCTGGACCTTTTTTTCCATCTGTACTGCAGTCATCTCAGTTTCCTCGCTTCAAATGATATACCGCTTCACCTTTAGCAGTGCTCGACGTTCACCTGCGCTCGTGCTCTATGGAAGTGTCCCGCCCGCCTTTACTCGTAGCGCGAGAAGCTCCAACACCAGCTTGTTCTCCGCCTGAGCAAGCTGCTCGACCGATTGGCCGTTTGCTTCCTTCAGCACGCCATCGATAACCGTCTGCATCAGTGCTGGCGTGACGTCCGGCATCTCGAGTTTCTTCATTTGGCCGACGAAGCCGTCCATGAAAGTTTTCACGAAGTGTTGAATTCCGCCGGGCCCGCCGCCCAAATGCCACTGCAGGCTCGGGCCCATCACACCCCACCGAAGCCCCGGTCCATAGCACACGGCGATGTCTGCATCCTCCACGCTGACGACGCCTTGCTGAATGAGATAGAGGACCTCCCGGTAGAGCGCCGCTTGCAGCCGGTTCCCAACATGGCCCGGGAGCGCCTTGCGCAGACGGATCGGTTTCTTGCCGATCAACGCGTAGAACGCCATGGCTCGTTCGATCACCGCCTCCGATGTCTTCGCCCCGCCTACCACTTCCACCAGGGGAATGACGTGCGGAGGATTAAAGGGATGGCCGATCACGCAGCGCTCGGGATGCTGCTTACACCCCGTCTGAATGGCATCCATGGTGATGCCGGATGCGCTCGAAGCGAGGATCGCATCCGGAGGAGCAGATTCGTCCATCTGAGCGAACACCTTGGTTTTCAAAAGGAGTCGTTCCGGGACGCTCTCCTGGACAAAGTCGGCCTTCGACACCGCCTCTTTCATGTCGGCAGTAAAGGTCAGCCGGTCGCGGCTTGCGCCTGACGCAAGGCCTTTGACCGTGAGCAACTCCCACGCCTCGTCGACCCACTTGCGTAAGTTGGGCTCCGCGTCTGGCGCGGGATCCGTCGCGATGACGTCAAAACCGCTTGCCAGATACTGCGCCGCCCAGCTCGCGCCGATCAAGCCTGTCCCAACAATCGCTACGTTCCGAATCTGCGAATTTGCCATATCGTTCGCCATGAAGAATCGTGTTTCCTCGAAAAGTTTAGCTCCCGCAGCTACCGCTTTGATGGCTATGTTTGCCACGCGGCTCCCAGGTTGTGACCCTCCTGCCCCGCCAGGTCACTGCCACCTGGCTCGCATCGCTGACACGGCGCGTCATTCTTTGGCGTCAAGGTTCGGCGTCAAGCCAGATGACGGGAGAGCAAGGGTTCAAAGAACGAACATCCTCAGCATCCACCAGACAAGGAGAAGCGCGACGATGCCACCCGCGATATGAACGATCCAATCGCCAGCCGTCCTCGGTTTGCCGAAATTGAACATGCAGCAATGGTAGCAGGCGCCCGGTGAGATACCCCCCGCGCGACATTCCCAGCATCGCGATTCAACAACAGGTAACTGAGGTAACTACCTGCTCGATCAACTTCGTGGTGCAATCTATTGAAATGGACTTTAGCTTTTCAGGGGGTGACGGATGATGGCAACAATTTGCAGGCTCTGGAGAGAGGAATCCGGACAAGATATTGCAGAATACGCCGTGATGCTTGCGGTGATTCTCGTGATCGTGGTGGGCACGGTCCGTCTCGTCGGATCGAATGCCAATAATGTTTTTTCCTCGGTGGCGAGTTCCATCCAGTAGATTCGCCCCCTAACCGAACGGATGATAAGCGGGTAGAGATCTGGATCACTCGGGATGCGGAAGCGTCGCATGCTAGACTTTCTCGTTGCCGACCCTTGAAAACCTGCGTTGCCGCCTGTTCTGGATCGTGGCGCGTACCTGCCTGGCTCTCTATCACTGGTTTCCGGTGTTCGGAACTCTGCGCGCATCCATCGCCATCATCCGACGCAACCAGCAATTCCTGGCTATTCAAAGGAACGACGGACGCGGACTCTCGTTGCCCGGAGGACTCGCCGGCTGGCAGGAAGCAGAAGAAGAGACGGTGCGCCGCGAGGTCCTGGAAGAAACCGGACTGCGCGTCACTGGCCAGGAACTGCGCATGCGCTATCACAGCACAGCGGATGTGCCCTGCGACATTTCCGTTTTCGCGGTGCAAGCTACGGGAGAACTGAAGAATTCCTGGGAGGGATCACCGCGCTGGATGACGATGGCGGAACTTGAGCCGCGAATGTTGGAGAGCCAGCGCCCCGTGCTGGAATTACTTCGTAAGATGTGCGCTGCATCTCAGCAGGAGAGCGCGTCTGAGCTTGGATAGATCCGGGCCCTCCTCGCGCAAAAGCGTCGTGGCTCTACTACGCAAAAACTCGATTTGGCCCAGGCTGCCGATGTGCAACCAAATTCTTTCGACCAACAGCTACCGGACGCATGGACTTCTCCCCCAGGTTCGTACTTAGCTCCAATTCCGCATACTCAAGAAAATGCATCTGTGCCAATCCAGGAAGTGGCCAGTTCTTTCAGATTCTTCTTGTAGGTACGGGTGACGGTGTATTCCTTGCCATCCTTAAGACGAAGGCCGTACTCGCCCGTGGTCCAGGGCTTGATCTCGTCCACCTTTAAACGGTTCACGAGCACTGAGCGATGGATACGGACGAAGCCATAGGGCTTCAGTTTTTCCGCCATGACCGATATCGATCCTCGCAGTAAATAAGAACCCGTCTCGCGTCTCAGCAGGACGTAGTTGCCCTGAGCCTGCACGGTGACCACCTGCGCAGGATCGATGAAAAAAATGCGGCCGTTCGCCTTGATGGCGATTTGAGAGGGTTGCTGCCTTGAAAGCTGCTGCCGCTGCGGAGGTGCATCGGCTGGCCGGGCCATGCGGGCTCCGTCGGTTCGGCGAGATGCGACATCCAGGGCTTCGTTCAGCCGTTCGCTGGCAAAAGGTTTGAGAACGTAGTCCACCGCATGTTGCTCGAAAGCAGCGATGGCATGTTGCTCGTGGGCTGTCACAAACACGACTGGTGGTACGGCCTGGCCGGCGGTTTTCATGCGGTCCAGAAGTCCACGGCCCGTGAGCTCTGGCATGCTAAGGTCGAGAACCAGGACGTCGTAGCAGGCGCTTGATAGCTTGCTCACGGCGTCGATCACATCTCCTGCCGACTCGAAGTTCTCGACATCGTGTCTTTTGGCTAGCACATTCGCTATGGCTGTACGGGCAAGGGGTTCATCAGCAATGATCAGCGCGCGCATATTGGTTGTCCTCGTCTCGATCATTCAGCCAAATATGACGCCTGTCGCCGCTCAGAACCAACGCGTACAGAATTGCATGGTCACGGATGTCGCACTCCCTCTGACGGGGATTTCCTACATAACCGGCGCGACCGTTCCGTCTGACCACTTGCTCACTGAGACAACAAATACATCGATTGGTTGCACGCCTTTAAACTGTGGATTCAACATCACCGGCGATTTCGGCAGATCCGCACCCCAAACTGCACCATCCAGAGCAGGCGCATAAAACATCAGGTGCGCCAAGTTATGATCACCGTGATCGGTGAGGTAGGCATCCTTCGACATCATGTAACTCATACCGCCCGCTTCGAGCTGGGGCAGTTCACCTCTTTCGAATGCTGCTTTGTTGCCCTCGATGATTTCAGCTTTCGTTCTCCCGGCGAATACCATTTCTGTCCTCTTGTAAGTAACCGGTAAAACGGATCGCGCGGCCGGAGGATTGAAGCAGACCGGACCCCGAATTTTGGGATTCCAGAACTCCGGAGCGTCGGCGGGCGACATCCATCCCCGCTCCACTACACATACAAATCCATTCTTGCCCTCAACAGCGGTTTCGTAGCCACGCCGCCCGAGCACAAGTATTGTTGCCTCGTGGGATATGGCCTCCGGCGCCGCGCTTCGTGCCAAGGTGATTTCGGCGCTGCGGTCGGCCATAAGGTACTGATCGATTGGGGCCATGCTCGGATAGGGTGTTTTAGCGTCCTGTGCCCGCGCTGCCATTCCGCTCAGCAAAAGAATGAACGGGAAGCTCAGAGAAGCAACTACCGCGACTTTGTGGTTCATAAGTTCCTCCGGTTTTGACAGTTTGACTATCAAGGCCGTTCTAACTGGCCGAGGTCCATTTGGTTTCCAGCCGCATCGCTTGATGCGAGCTTTCAAAGCGTACGAACCGGTCGGTGTATCATCACCACCAAAATCTTTCTGGAGCCGCAACGCATGCCGTCAGTCCGTTCTGCTGCCCGGCACACGAAGAGATCTCAGCCAGCCCACGATATTTCTGATTCCTACTTTCAGCACGTTCACATCTTGAGCATTCTTTGCCAACGAGATGTAACCTTCATACACGGCGATCAGAAAGCTGGAAGTCTCGTCAGGGTCCAGGTCCCGGCGGACCGACCCTAGCGTCTGCCCCCTCCGCAAGGCCGTCGCAATGCCTTCCTGCCAGACATGGAATACTCTCGCCAGGCGCTTGCGGAACTTTTCGTCCAACGGAGACATCTCCTGAGCCAGGTTGTTCAGGGGACAACCACCTCGTACTGCTTCGGGTCTGAGCGATGTCTCACGAACAATGTTGATCAGAGTTTCGATGGGGTCCGCGCCGCTACGCAGAGGAAGCAACCACTTGTCGCGGGTCATTACTGCGATCACCTCGTCGACAATGGCGTGTCCCAGGGCTTCCTTGCCATCGAAGTGGTAATACAGCGCGCCCTTGGTAACCCCGGTTGCTGCCAGAATTGTGTCCAGTCCGGCACTCTGGAAACCCGATTTGTAAACCTCTTGGAATGCTGCCTGCAGCAGGCATTCCCGCGTGTGCTCTGGATTACGCCGGCTTCTCGATCTCTGTTTCGAAGGCTTCCCGAGCAACATACCGGCCAGTATGTATGTGGCGATCCCCCGAAGTCAAGAACAGAAATCGGCGACTGGCGCCACCTTACTTACCCTCGGATGCAGCGACACCATGGTCTCCGGTCAGTTGCTGCGCAAGACTTCCATAGGGTTGACGCCAGACGCGCGGCGGGCGGGAATGTAGCCGGAGACGGCTGCAACCAGCAGCAAGGCCAGCGCCATTCCGAGATAGGTCGGCAGATCCCAGGACGAGGTGGCAAACAAGAGGGAAGAAATCAGCCGGGCCACCGCGAGAGCCAGCAAAGTCCCGAGCGCCATGCCGGCAAACGCCAAGCGCAGCGTAATGGCGAGCACCTGGCGCTGCACCTGTCCGACGCTTGCTCCGAGTGCCATGCGGATGCCAATCGCTTGCGCTTGCCGCGTGACCGAATACGAGATGACACCATAGATGCCAAGAGCGGCCAGCAGCAGGCCGAGGCCCGCGAATCCCGCTACCAGCAGCATGAAGAAGCGGCGTGGGGAGACGGCGCGATCGACCATGGTCTGGATGGGGCGGAACTCGGCGGCGGGCTGGCTGGGATTCATTTCACGCAACGCACGAAGGACGCTGGCGGCGAGCGTTGCGGGCGGCAAGCTGGTTCGAATCACCAGTTGCGCGCCCGACGGCCCTTGCTGCATTGCCGGGTAGTAGATTTGGGAACCAGTCCCACCCTCAACTGTTTCTTCGTGGACGTCGTCGACGACCCCGACGACCTGGTCTTCCTCTTTGCCGCGCATCAGAATCTTGCCCACCGCTTCCTCGCCGGGCCAGTACACGCGAGCGGCCGAGGCGTTGATGAGGACCACTCTCTCGCTATGCGGCCCGTCGGCCCACGTGAAGTCGCGACCGTGCATCCGGATACCGAGAGCGCGAATGAATCCCGGCGTGATCACGTAGACGAGCGGGTCAGGCAGTTCGCCTGGAGAAAATATTTTCCCTTTCGGCACGGGCGTATCCCATTCACGGTTCGGTCCCAGCGGAAGGTAATCGGACATGCCGGCGGCCTCGACTCCGGGCAGCGCACTCACACGGGCGATGATCTGCTGAAAGATTTCGCCGCGCTTAGCCTGGCTGGCTTCTCCGGTGGGGGCGCTATCGTCATAATCGACTTTGATGGATGCGGCGCGTTCCGGCTGGAAACCGAGGTCCACGTCGAGCACTTTGACAAAGCTGCGGAGCAGCAGGCCGGCGCTCACTAACAGTACGCAAGCCAGTGCGACCTCGAAGATGACCAGGGCAGCGCGGAGGCGCTCGTGTTTGCGGCCTAATCCTGCACCCGGGCCCGAGTCCTTGAGCATCTCATGGAGATTGCCGCTGGCTATCCTGAGCCCGGGAAGCAGGCCAAAGATCATGGCGGTGAAGACTGCAACCAGAACAGTCCAGCCCAGCGCCTGGCTATCGATGCGAAGGCTGCCGAGGAGAGGCAGGGCCACTGATCCCTGATGCGCGAGCCACGTAATCAGAATGAGAGCCAATCCGAGCCCGAGCGCCGCCCCCGCACTGGAGAGCACGAAGCTTTCCATCAGTAGCTGGCGCACGATGCGACCGCGGTTGGCCCCAAGTGCTCCACGGACGGCAAACTCCTTGGCGCGCGCGACGGCACGAGAAAGAAGCAGGTTTGAGAGGTTCACTCCGGCAATGAGCAGAATCGCACCCACCGCGAACCATAACGCAATCAGGGAGCGGCGCAGCTTGCCCGTTACGTAATCCTTGAGCTGCACCGGGAGCAGATTCCCTTTATAGAAACCCAGGGTCTGGGGATATTTCACGTTGAAATATATATTCGGGGCGACGCGGTTAGCATCGTCGAGAGCTTGGGCCTCGGTCACACCCGGCTTGAGGCGTCCGATGAGAGTGACGATGTTGCCCCAGTCGCGTTCCAGATTCAGGTCGAGCGGCGTAAAGAGATCGACTTTCGCGCCCGGAGAAAAGACCGCCCCAAAGTCGAAGCTGTCGGGCAAGACGCCGACAATGGTCACCGGTGTCCCGTTCAGTTCGACAGCTTTACCTACGATGGCGGGATCGGAGGCGAACTGCCGCCGCCAATAGGGGTTGGCCAGCAGAGCGATCGGATGCGGGCCGCGAGACTCGTCCGGTGTGAACAGGCGGCCCAGGGCGGGCTGCACGCCGAGAACCTGGAAGAAGTCGCCGATGACTTCGAAGCTCGTGGCAGGCATGGGTTCATCGCGTCCGGTAAGGCGCAGATTGTCAGCAGTGGTAAAGGCCATATATCCGGTTACGCCCTGGTAGACGCGGCTCTGCTCGCGAAATTCTTCGTAGGCGTCGGCGGAGTAGGTGGCACAAGAGAGGCCGCAGGCGGTGGGCCGCGGCGCAATCCACATGAGTTGGCGCGAGTCGGGAAAGGGCAGGGGACGCAGGAGCAAGGTGTTGACGACGCTGAAGACGGCGACGTTGGCACCGATGGCAAGCGCCAGGATGAGGATGGAAATGGCGGCAAAGCCGGGATCTCGGCGCAGCGTGCGGAAGGTGTAGCGGGCATCCTGGAATGAGTCACTGCAATAGTCCTGAAGGCGCTTGCGGCGTTCCATTTTCTCTCCCATGCGTACGCCGATTTGTTGCACGGCGCGGAGGTCTCCGAACTGGCGTTCAGCTTCGTGGCGGGCGGCTTCGGGGGACCAGCCCTGCCTGACGAGGTCGTCGATTTTGGCTTGGAGGTGAAAGCTCAGTTCCTCCTTCACGTCGGCGGCCGGGTCAGGGCCGAACAGGCGAGCGTAGCGGCGCCAGAGAGGAGTGGGCGTCATACAACCTCCTCCGGCAACGGGGGCTGGGTTGCGCCGAGGACTTTAGCGACGGCGGCCGCATACGCCTCCCAGGTTTTTACTTCCTGACGCAGTTGACGCCGGCCCTGGGGCGTGAGCCGGTAGAACTTGGCCTTGCGATTGTTTTCCGAAAGTCCCCACTCGGCGTCAAGCGATCCCTTGCTTTCGAGTCGCCAGAGCGCGGGATAGAGCGTGCCCTCTTCGAGCAGCAAAGCATCATCACTCTGACGACGCAGCAGGTTGGTTATGGCATAACCATGAAGCGGTCCCCAGACCAGGGCCTTGAGGATAAGAACGTCAAGCGTGCCGCGAAAGAATTCAAGTTTTGCCGTATCCATTCGTACTCCTAGCGATCAAAGGGAGCATCTCACAGCTCCCCCTTTGATTACTAGGGGACGTTTTGCGCAAGAATACGTTAGCGAAAAATCGCACTGGTACTCATCCGGGAACGCAGCCGCGGCCCCGCCGAGAACTTTTCTTGCTCTGCTTTACACCGAGGCAAGGCTAAGCATCTTGCCTTCGGGGGCCGTCCGCTTTGCGCTGTAAAAGTACCGTTACCGAGCAGTCGCTCTGAGGCAGTACAGATGCGACCTTGAGGTCACCAGCAGGTCCTGTTTGGCGGTGATAATGGGGGGAGACGTGAGCGACTCACCTGGGAAAACATGGACCGTGCTGCGGTGGCCCTGTCCGTCGAACGCGCTCACCTCGGGGCCGGCCGAAACGAGGAGATGGCCATCGGCGGTGACGGCCGCGCCGCTTGCGCGCGCACTGATGGCGGTTTCCCAAACCTGTTTACCAGCGGGGTCGAGCGCGACTGCTCTGGAGGCGGAGACTAGGAATACGTGATGATCGTAGGCGACGATCGGCGGGGCGATCAATTCTTCCATGTCGGGCTTGAAAGAATACTCGCCGATCTCGGCTCCATCAGGCGACAAGATGATCAAGGAGCGCTGGCCGTGCCGGGCGACTACGAGATAGATGCGTCCCGCTTCGTCAAGGCTGAGCGTAACCGGATCGAAATCGCCATAAAAAGCCGATTTCGGCCTCATGTCCGAGGTCGAAACATATACGCAGTTGGGTACGGCAAACACGACGGAATCGCCGTGCATCGCGGCGGAGAGCTTATTTGTCTTTACCAGCAGCTTGCCTGTGGCGATAAGGGAGAAGAGCAGCCCGGTCTCGTCGGTCTTCAACTCGGGTGCTAGATCGTCGTACTCGATGACAGAAAGGTTGGCAGGGTTGGGGCGATGCGGCGTTCCCTCCATCTCGACGCCCGCAAGCACAAAACGATTATCACGACGAGCGATTAGCGGCCGAACGAAATTATCGCCGAATGACGGCGACGTCATGAACAGCTTCTTGGCGTCGTTCAGGTGCAACGCTGTGAGGAAGTTATCTTTGTCAATGAAATAGAACAACGAATGTGCGGCATCGAGCACAACATGGCTGGCGTTATAGCGGCCTTGCGCGACCGGGGATCCCGAGACATTAAATAGCTGCCACAGTCCGCCGCCCTCCGTCAGAACTCGATCCGCCGCTTGAACAACATGGTTCGTTGGCAACGAACTGTTGAGATCGGCTTGCCACCGGATGAACCATGCCCCCGAAGGCAGCGTTCCCGGCAACCGCGAGTTTTGCTCGGGAGCGCCAAACGCCATCGGGTAGTCGGGTTGCGGCCGCGCTATGGGCGGCGGAATGGAGGCCGAGCCATCGCGCCGTATCGGGACTGGGTGAAAGTTCACCGGTGCTGGTTCTTCGACGGTGACCTGGTGCAGTACTTCAATCACCTGTTTTCCTCCTGTTTGCGCCAGCGCGGCGGAAAGCAATGCCGCGGCGACTACCCGCTTAGATAATGTCCGCGACATCGCCATTTGTCGTGACTACTTTCTGAACAACGGGCTTCAGATTCGGTTTGGTGACGGCCGCCAGGTTGGCGAATCCGGCCATCTGGGCAAAGGCGTTTCGAAACTGTGACTGCACGACCGCATTCCAATTGGCGGCCTTGAAATTGGCTTCGAACTGCAGTTGGTTTCCGGTAGCCGAGTTCCACTGCGTATTTGGCGTGGTGGTATGGTTCACATTGATGAAGAAATGGGCGCCTATGGCTTGCACAATCGCCAGGTGGCTAGCGTAAGCGGCGTCGCTGGCGTCCGGGTTGGTCACTGCGAATCGTGGTGAGAACCGGATCTGGCATTTCTTGAATTCCCATTCCTGGGGGCTGCCGGTCTGGACCTTGCCGGTGGCCATGAATTTATCGTTGAAAACCGATGTTATGGCGGAACGCAGCACCGGAAGAATCAGCGAAACCGATGCCGCCGAGAGGTGCTGAAACGTGAGCTGCATCTTTATCATTACCACCAGCACACCGTCGAACGGAGAGGCATCAGACGCGTGGGGCAGAATCAGGCAGGTGTAGCGATCCTTGCCCATGGCGTACGCGAGAAGGTCGCTCTTGCCACGAGGGCCCTGCGTGGAATCGACCGCGTCGCTGATCGGCCAATTTGTGTACTGCAGCCTGGGTGCATTTGGGTGCGGCGGAATCCTATAGTCCTCGTAGGTATCGTATTTTACCTTGAGCGGTCTCTGCGTCACTACGCGAGCAAATTCGGCCGAATGCCAGTAATACCGGTTTCGCATTTTCACCACGCCGTTCATCATGCCGCTGTCCTGCTGCGTCAGCGCCGCGGACACACCGGGATCGAAACGGCCGTCAGAGTCGTATGGATCGCCGGGGAGCCGGCACCAGAAACTGAGTTCGCCATAGGAGGCTCCCCACCATCGTTCGCAGTATTCGTCAGGCAAGGAGTTGCCGTGTCCCACCTCGTGCGCGCCAGTGTAAGACCCAACCGCATAGCTCCCCTCAGGAGCGTCGCAATTGCTGCCGAACTCGCCATAGCCTTTATCGCTGGCCATGAACGCCCGGCCGGCGCCGGCGTTGACGTTCACCATGAAGTGCGCCCTAGTATTGGCGTTGGCCAGTGTAGAGGGCACAGGCTGTAAGAACCAAAGTACGTACCCTTTGATTTTCTTCGTGTCGTCTTGCGGCAGAAACTGAGTGCGGATTGTATTTTGAGCGTTCGCGACGGTTTCATAGCCGGTCCAGCGTGCCGATATATTAAAACAGGCATTGTCCATAAACGCTTGCTGAGAGGGCGCGTTCGCAGGAGGGGCCAGGAAGTTGAACAGGATACGCAAGTAGTGGAGGACGAAGAAAACTTCTTTCTCGTCCTCGTGATCGCAGCAACGCAATACGGCCATATCGTAACGCCCGGTGCCTTGCTGCGTGCTGCCGGCGCCCGAGTATTTACTGCTCGTTCGATTAAATCGCTGTTCGTAAAATGGCTGAATAGAGAAGAAGTCTTTGTCCGTGCGCGCGCTGGCCGCCATATTCGGAGGTGAGTTAGTGCCAAGTGCGACGGTGGCGGCTGGAGGGGTGCCACTAGTGGCGTCGACCCAACGCACGGCGGCGCGCGCTCCGACTACTTGATTCGGTCCGCCTTCGGGGGTCCGTTCGGCGAACGTATCCCAGAGATTCTGCTGCGTGATGACCAGGCGAACCCAATTCGGATAGTCGAAAATGTAATATTTCCCAGTCATGTCCAGCTTCGTTTGATACCTCGCCGTGGCTCCGTCATCGAAGTTATAGATGCCCACGGGCGACGTCTTACCAGCTTCATCCGCATGTACGAAGCGATGGAAGAATATGGCGACATTGTCGTTGGCGGTCAGCGTCACCTGCTGCTTCGCCGCGTCGGTCATGACGATATCGTCGAGGGAGAACAGGAGGGGCGTGTCGGCGCTCGTGCTGGCCTTGATCTTGCCTTCAAACGTTGACGCTTTATCGAAGAACTCGCCGGTGCCGTCTGAGAAGCGGGTGTAGTAACTCTGGGATTTCCATTTCGTCGGCAGATCGTAGAGTTTCAGACGATCGGCGCTGGGTTTGAGTTTGTCAGCATCGGTAACGGCGTCGATCTTGCGCGCCGAGGCCGAGTCCGAAATGATAAATGTTGAGACAGCGGTTTGAAAACCAAGTTGGATATCTTTGTCGGGCTTGGAGTCGGCGGAGCGATCGTCTTTGAACTGCTGAATCCACGGAACAGCGTGGACTGCTTTATCGAGTTGATCGTCGCGAATCGTCCAGTGGCTGCGTGTGTCGGGATTCGCAGCGGGCGGAGCGGAGCGCCAGCCGTCGATCAGCGTCGCAGGAATGTTAATGCGCTTGTGATTGTGATCCGAATGTCCGAAATAGCGATCAAAAAACTCGAACCGGACGTAAGTCCAGTGGGGGTCGAGTTTCAGCCCTTCGGGCGCGCCGCTCGATCCCAGCGTTGCGCCGAATAGGCCGACTGGCAGATTGAAAACGAAGTTTGAATTATCGTAATGCGCCGCGGCCACCGCGGTCCAATCGGATTGCTTCAACGTCCATTGCGCGGGCGTTTTGAAGAAGCATGCGCCCTGTTGATGCAGAGTTGGGATATCGGCGCCAGCCCCTGTCTTATCCTGTCCGGCCGATCCCGCGGGACCGGCGGAGACATACACATCCGCCGTGTCGAACTGCAACGTAAACGACCCTTGGGAGCGCGGGACACCAAAGTGCAGGAGCCCGTCTTTACCGACCTTTGCGGCGTGTGTGCTGTTGTCTTTCCAAACCACTGTAACCGGAAAATCTGGCGGGAAGATATGTTCGGTCTTGGCGTCCTCCGGTCCGATATAAGTGAGTTTGAGGAACACCTGGATGTCTTTTGGCGCAGACGGCATTACTGGGATAACCGTGAACCGGTACATCTTTAGGTTGTAAATCTCGCATAAAACCGGAGTGCAACTCGTGCCCGGATGACAATCGAGCTTAGGCTCCTGCCCGGGGTCAAAGAAGAGGATCTCGACTCTCCGGTTGATCTGGCTTCGGTAATTCTGTCGCTGGGGCTTTTCAATTGGCCAGTTCTCGCCGCAGCCAACCACTTTAGGACCAATAAAATTGAGCTGCGAGCGCATTTGCTCCAGACCCGCATCATCTGTTTCGCAGAGATTCTGGAGCATGTCCATGTACAGGTCGAAGAACGCGCCCCAGGTATCGTGGCCGACAGTTCCATCCACGCCAATCGATTTTCCGAGGGCTTGATTGTAGGTCGTCTGGAAATTCTTGACCGCCCGCTGCGTATCGGTGCCATTCACGTTATCGACACCATTGGGGTCGCAGTCCCAACCGTAGATGTCGGCAACCCACGTAAGGATCAGCTGATAGTCCTCAACCTTGTGCTGGCCTTCGCAAATCGCGATCCATGGATCGCGTTCTCCCATGATGGCGTGCAGAACCGCTTCGGCTCGTTTTAGCGAGATAGCGAGGTTGTACTGATCGGGCCCAGACGTATCGGCATGGCCCGCAAAAAGTACGGATTGCTGCAGATTGGCGCTCTGGTGTTTCAAACACTCGGCAAGCACGGCAAGACCGAGACTGGGGCCGTCACCCGGATGATTGTTGGGGGGGTAGTTAGGGAGCAGAACAGCGCTATCGTGATGAAAATGTTCGTCCTCGACCTCCAGGAGATAGCCCCGAAAGGGTGTCAGCCGGAACTGGTGCGTGTGAGTAGTGAGCCTCGTGAAGGTCTTGCTGTGATCGCGGCGCGTGGTATCGACTGCCACTACTGGTTCTTCTTTCTCGGATTGAGGTGGATGTTAGGGAAGTTAATCGTACACTCGCCCCCAGGCAGCGAAGGCGGAATAAAGAACTCGCCGTTCTCATCGAGCTTTCCTTCGCGTTTCGCGCCTGCCGAGTCAACCACCACGTAGTCCTCACCAGCCATTGGCTCGTCGTCCTCGTCCGTCAGCCGCATCCGGAACCAGGTCAACCCTGGGCACTGTGTGACGCCATTTTTGGGGGAATTCTGGACGTCATCAGACGCGGCGTCGAGGACCGATATTGGATCATTTTCGGTCTCGTCAGGCATGCCGGTCCCCTGCCACAAGTGAGCGGGATCGCAACAGGTGAGTACGAGCTTTCTGGTAGAGCATCCGCCCGCGTTCGGCGTCATCGATTGCGGGCCTCTTGAGGATTTCCCGCGCCCAGGGTAGACCTGGATCCTGATCAAAATTGTCGCCAAACAGACAGCTCAAGTCGATAAAAGCGCTGATTCCGGATTCTGAACTGAAGTACCGAGTCGCTCGCACGCGCTTTTCCCGGATCAATGTCACCAACTCGTCATTGCTGAGATTCCGAGCACATTCCGGAAAACACCGAATAACGTGCTGAACCAGCCAGCGCTCAAACGCGTTCTGTGCGAGAACACGGAGTTGCGATTCCCTAATGGTCAGCATTCATTACCTGACATCGAGCCGGTTGCTCGAAGATCTTTGTTGCCGGCGAACGACGGGCGGGAGACTACAGGCGGCCTAGCGGAAACTGCCCGTCGCAACGGTGGGTATTCTGATGCCCGAGCCGATTGGTGTCAAGGGCAATTTTGATCGAGGTGACCCTCCCAGACTTAACTGGTGCCGCGAGTGTTAGACAAGCGCAAGAGGCAAAGCAGTTGCGTGACGAGAACAAGAAGCTGCGGAAGCCGGTGGCGGATCTGAGTCTGAACAAAGAAGCGCCGCGGTCGGTCGCTATAGCCGGCCTGGCTTTCGACAATGCTCAGGGGTGGTGGTTCTTCGCACCTGTCTTTCCGTCTCGACGGTTCTCACCCCCGTGTTTTAAAGAGGCAGGGTTTTGCCATCAGCCAGGATTCTCTCGCATCTCGACTTGGCCCGTCGTCCTCCCACATGTAAGATGCACGCTTGTCTTACCGGAGGAACCCAGGAATGGTCATCAGAAAAATGACGCTGTTTCTTGCCGCGATTGCAATGCTGGGCATGATTTCGGCGCGTGCGCAACAACCCGACTCCGATGAAGAAGGCCAGTTTCGATTCCGCTCTGTGGGCCCGAGAGTGGGGAATCGCATCGCGGCCGTGGCCGGCGTCGCAGGAGATGCGAGTACGTACTACGCGGGAGCCGCATCGGGAGGAGTCTGGAAATCGACGGATGGCGGGAATCGCTGGGTACCGATTTTTGACAAGCAACCCGTCGCCGCGATCGGCTCTCTGGCCGTAGCTCCCTCCGATCCGAGCACCGTCTGGGCGGGAACCGGTGAGGCGTGGGTGATCCGGGACAGCGACGTGATGGGCAATGGAATCTACAAATCGACCGATGCCGGAAAAACATGGACCAACATGGGGCTGCCAGAAAGCGGCCGCATCGGCCGCATCGTCGTTCACCCCTCAAATCCCGACATCGTGTTTGCCTGCGTTCTCGGGCGCACGACCGGACCTCAACAGGAGCGTGGCGTCTTCCGCACGACGGACGGCGGCCAGCACTGGGAGCGTGTTCTCTTTGCCGGAGAAAACGTCGGCTGCTCTGGGCTCTCTATGGATGCGCACAATCCGCACACGTTGTTTGCGGGCATGTGGCAAGTAGAAATGCATACCTGGGGCGAATTCAGCGGCGGCCCTGGCAGCGGGATTTTTGTCTCTCATGATGGCGGAACCAAATGGACTCGCCTCGAGGAACACGGCCTGCCCCATGGCCCGCTCGGGAAGATCGATGTCGCGGTTGCTCCGACCAATTCGAATCGCGTCTTCGCCCTGATTCAGACCAAGGATCAGGGTTCGGTCTGGAGATCTGACGACGCCGGAGAACATTGGAAGGCGATCAATTACCAGCGAGCCTTGATCGGACGCGCCGGCTACTACATTCGGCTGGCGGTTTCGCCGGGCAGTGACAATGAAATCTACGTGGCCAATAGTTCCTTCCACCGTTCCCTGGATGGAGGCGAGAACTTTAAGGAGGTCCGTTGGGGCGGAGACACGCATGACATCTGGATCGATCCCACTAACGCCGATCGCTTCGCGATTACCGATGACGGCGGTATGGGCATCACGACCGTGCACGGCGGCGGTTTTCACCGGGTTACGTTACCGATCGGCCAGATGTACCACGTCGACGTCGACAACCAGATACCCTACTACATCTACAGCAACATGCAAGACGACGGGAACATGCGGGGACCAAGCGTCCCGGTGGATTCCAGGGAAACCGGCTGGGATCATGGGATGGGCGGCTGCGAATCCGGCTTCACTGTTCCGGATTTAACCGATCCAAACGTGGTTTGGGCCACTTGTTATGGGAATAAAGTCACCCGCTGGGACGCCCGGACCAAGCACGCGCGCTCCGTCAGTCCCTGGATGCATACTCTGGATTCCCCACCCAACGACATCAAGTATCGCTGCCACTGGACCGCGCCACTCGCCATCGATCCCTTCGATCACAACATCGTCTACTACGGCTGCCAGGTGATCTTTAAGACCACGAATGGCGGTCAGAGTTGGTCGGTCATCAGCCCTGATCTTTCCACCCAAGACCAATCTCGCATCGTGCCTTCGGGAGGAATCGTTGGCGATAACCTTGGTCAGTTCTATGGCGAGCTTGTTTTCGCAATCGCACCCTCCAAGATCCAGAAAGGACTCGTCTGGGCAGGCACGAACGATGGTCAGGTGTGGCACACTGACGAAGGCGGGCACTGGATCAACGTCACGAAGAATCTGCCCGGACTCCCTCCGTGGGGCACGATCACCAACATTGCGCCTTCGAATTTCAATCCTGCGACCGCGTATGTCAGCGTAGATCTCCATCTCATGGATAATCGCGATCCTTTCGTCTACAAGACTACGGATTTGGGCAAAACCTGGAAACAAATCAGCGGTGACCTGCCAAAACATTCGTTGTCATACGTGCGAACGGTCGCCGAAGATCCTAATTGCCAAGGCCTCCTTTTTGTCGGCACCGGAAATGGTCTTTTCTACTCTCTCGATGACGGAGGACACTGGACCCCGATGGAGGCGGGATTACCGCACGCACCGGTTACCTGGGCCGTCGTGCAGAAAGACTTTCATGATCTGGTGATTTCCACCTATGGTCGAGGGCTCTACATTCTCGACGACCTTACCCCGCTAGAACAGCTGGCGAAGAATCATTCGGATGCGGCGGTCAACCTTTTTGAGCCGCGCCAGACCTACCGGTTCACCCGTGGCGGCCAGGCCATGCTCAATTTTTCGCTCAAGACCGCACTGAAAGATCAGATCCAGCTGGAAATCCTGGACTCGGTAGGGAAGGTGATTCGGACGCTGAAAGCAAAGGGTCGCGCGGGGATGAATCGTGTGCAATGGGATCTCCGCTATGAGTCTCCCCGAGTCATTGCGCTGCGAACGGTAGCCCCGGACAATCCGCACATCTGGGAGGAGCCGCGTTTCCGCGATTCCGATTCGCGGCCGATCACCCACTGGGGCACCAAGCCGGCGGAAGTTGGTCCTATCGTTGCGCCTGGAAAATACACGGTACGCCTTAAAATCGAAGACCAGTCCTACAACCAACCTCTCACGATCTTGCGTGACCCTCGTGCGCCCGGTTCCGATGCCGATATTGAGCTCTCGGTCAAGACTCTGCTCCGCATCTGCGCAGACATTGACCACGTTTCCGACACCGTCAACCAAATCGAGTGGCTCCGCAAGCAGCTCGAAGTGATCAAGACGATGCTTGGTCCGCCAAAGAAGAAGGAAAAGGAGAAGTCCGCGGTCGATGAGGAGAACGACTACGAGGGGAAGCAGCCCGCTCCCGCGCCGCCGCCGGTTTTGGATGAAGCTCAAGCGAAACGCAAAACCGAAGTCCTGAAGGCCGTCGAAGACTTGGACAAAAAACTGTCCGCGGCAGAGTACAAGCTGGCGTCGCCGGCTCTGCTCGATAGCGATGACAAGTACTTCGTCGAACCATATCAGGTTTATCTCAATCTGATCTGGCTGAATGCGGAGGTCGGGACCGGAGGCAGCGACGTCGCCGGCGGCGCCGATTTTGCCCCAACCGATATCCAACTGGAGTTACTCAAGGAGTTTGAAACAGAAATAACAGGCGCAGACGGGGACTATCAGAAAATCATGAAAGAGGATCTTCCCGCGCTGAATCAGTCTCTCGCCGGTAGCAGCATTGCTGCCTTGGTTGCCCCAGTCAACACCGCGCCGGCGAAGAAGGAATGATCAAACAAACAGACCAAGGCCGACTCGATCCAGGCGACAAGGACGGCACCTCGACCGGGTCCGCCCGCTGATCGGTCAGGTCCACAAGCGATGCATCGAAGCAGATTGAGCCTCGTTGAGAGTCCGGGGATCGATGCGATCACGGCTGCAAAGATCGAAGAATACACGACCGAGGTAGCCATCGATCCAGACTGATCGACACACAAGATGGCATTGTGAGCTGCGCGCGGGACTAGCGTTCTAATTTGGTTCTTCTGGCTGTTACTCCGGTAATCTCTGCCCTCACAAGACTTGGAGATATATTCCGAAGAGGAACTCGTGCGTCTGGGCGACGCCTGTAGTCCAACAAACCTTGGTGGTGCGCCCCAGCTTCGCGAATCGGGAGAGCTAAAGGGATGAATCTCGGGCCACGTCTCTGCATGGATCTAAAGCAAATAGCGAAGAGAAAGTTGGAAGAGCTGTTGACTCTCGGACTCATTGTCGGGATGGCATCTTTGTCCCTTCGAGCACAGACACCAAGTTTGAGCTTTTCATCAGCCGTTACCTACAGTTCGATAGGCAACTTTGACCGGTCGGCGGCAGTGGTGGATGTGAATGGCGACGGCAACGCCGATCTCATAGTGGCGAACCAATGCTCTACTGGCACCATGGGCAGTGGTTGCGCGAACTATGCAGGTTTGCTGGGCGTGCTCCTTGGAAAAGGCGATGGAACCTTCCAGCTAGCGGTCACCTACAACTCGGGCGGGTACGACGCTACTGCAGTGGCTGTGGCGGACGTGAATGGCGATGGCAAGCCCGACCTGATAGTGGCGAACTCCTGTAGTAACAGCAACTGCAACCCCGCGGGGCCACCGACGGTGAGCGTGCTACTGGGCAACGGCGATGGAACCTTCCAGCCAGCGGTAACCCACAGCTTGGCCGGGTACACCGCTCTTTCGGTGGCGGTGGCGGACGTAAACGGGGACGGCAAACCTGACCTCGTGGTGACGACCTATTGTGCCAGCCTCAGCAACTGCAACCCATTCGGGCCAGGGGCTCTGAACGTCCTACTCGGTAATGGTGGCGGAACTTTCCAGCCAGCAGTGGTCTATGGTTCCGGCGGCGACGGGGCCGAGTCAGTGGCGGTGGCAGACGTGAATGGCGATGGCAAACTCGATCTGATCGTCGCGAACCTCTGCTTCAACACCAGTTGTTCAGCAAACACCACGGTTGGTGTGCTGCTGGGCAATGGTGACGGAACCTTCCAGACAGCAGTCCCCTACGACTCAGGTGGGTCGAGTGCCGATTCGCTTGCAGTTGCGGATTTGAATGGGGACGGCAAACCTGACCTGGTCGTGGCTGGTAACGGCACTGTGGGCTTGCTGCTGGGAAATGGCGATGGAACATTCCAGGCAGCGGTTCCCTACGGTTCCGGCGGGAGCGGAGCTAGCTCGGTGGCGGTAGGAGACGTGAATGGAGATGGCAAGCTCGACCTGGTGGTGGCGAACTGTGGTGGGAGCTGCTACCCCGGGGCAGTGAGTGTGCTGCTGGGAAATGGCGATGGGACGTTCCAGACAGCCGTTTCTTACGGCACGGTCGGGTACGAGGCCGATTCGGTGGCGGTGACAGACGTTAACAGGGACGGCAAGCCCGACTTGCTAGTGACGAACTACAGCTGCAGCAATACCTGCAGCAACTCGACACTAAGCGTGCTCCTTAATACCAGCACCGGCCCCACGACGACGACGGTCGCTTCGTCGCTCAATCCGTCCATTTTTGGGCAGGCCGCGACGTTCAGCTCTACGGTGAAGACAAAGGGGTTCAAGGGTGTGCCGACAGGAACCGTGATCTTTCATGACGGTTCAACTGCGCTGGGGACGGGCACGCTAAACGGATCCGGTATTGCGACCTACGCGACATCGAACCTGTCGATAGGACAACATTCGATCACCGCGGCGTATGGCGGCGATGCCAATGATGCCGGGAGCACGTCAGCAACACTAATCCAAACCGTCAATGCAATGCTGGCCACAACCACGACCACGGTGGTCTCCGGCGCCAATCCGTCGATGTACGGGTCGTCAGTGACGTTCACAGCCACGGTGGCTACGAGCGGCTCGAAGACGCCGACGGGCACGGTGACCTTTAGCGATGGTTCCGCCCCGCTAGGTTCAACTACGTTGAACAGCTCTGGTGTCGCAACTTATACAACATCAGGCTTAATCGTGGGTCAGCATTCCCTCACAGCAGCGTATGGAGGCGACACGAACAATCTGGCTAGCACCTCGGCCGCGCTGACTCAGACGGTCAGTCCAGCGGACTTCAGTTTGTCTGCTAGCCCGAGCAGTACGACAGTCACTGCCGGGAATTCCGGGCAATTCATTCTTACGGCTACGCCTCAGGGCTCTTTTACCACTCCGATCAGCTTTTCCTGCAGCGGACTGCCTAACTTGGCAGGCTGCAAGTTCAATCCATCTGGTGTCACTCCAAACACCAGCGCCGTGACCACAACGCTGACTATCACGACCGCTGCTCACACCGCGGCCCACGTCGCGGCGATGGCGCCGCCAACTGGTCACCGGACGAGTCCGCTCTATGCGATTTGGCTACTACTGCCGGCGCTGCTGCTGGGCACGGCGGGGATCTCGGCTCCTAATCGCAGAAAGTTGCTCACTTACTGCCTGGCGTTCTTGCTGGTCGGCGGTTGCTTGTTGCAAGTCGCTTGCGGAGGCGCGAGCACCAGTGGGGGTGGAGGAGGTGGCGGCGCAGGTGGAACCCAGGCTGGCACTTACACCATCATAGTGACCGGAGCGGCGGGTCCTACTCAGCATACGGCGAGCGTGACGCTGACCGTGCAGTGAGCTCCCTAGTCTGGTAGATCGCTTGTGTCTCGCCGCGCGGCGCGCTCACTAGCGATCAGTCAAACGACCCTCGCTTTGATTCGTGGGCTCCGCCCGCGTCCAAAGTTTGCGCCGAGGCAAAGCGTGCCGAGCGGTCGCCAAGAATCCGCGAGATATTGTCAGGTTTTGAATGCCCGGTGCACAGGTTAGTGCGCAGGAGCCGGTTGAGAGTTCGCCGGCGGTGCCGATGTGCCGGGAGTGAAATTTACTTTGGGGACCTGTCGCGCTCCTTCCGACGCCGCGAAGTAGGCCTCATTGGCTTTGAATCCCGCCCATCCTGCAAAAACGCTGTTCGGAAACTGCTGGACATAGGTGTTGTAGTCCTGCAACGTGTCGTTATAGCGCTTGCGCTCGACCGCAATCCGGTTCTCGGTGCCCGCGAGCTCGTCCTGCAAGCGCAAAAAGTTTTCGTTCGACTTCAGTTGCGGATAATTCTCTACGACCAGGAGCAAGCGCCCGAGAGCCCCATCCAGTTGGCCGTTGGCGGCGATTTTTTGTTGCGGGGTTCCCGCGGAAAGCAGCGCCGAACGGGCCTTGGCGATATCGCCAAAGACAGTCTGCTCCTGCTGCGCGTATCCTTTTACGGTTTCCACCAGATTGGGGATCAGATCGGCGCGCCGCTGCAGCACGATGTCTACTTGCGACCATGCAGACTTCACAGCCTCATTCTTGGTCACCAGAGTGTTCTTCACGCTGACATATTGCCCAAAGAAAACCAGGCTGAAGATAAGCAGGATCACGATAAGTACGACGACTGCAATTAACCCTTTACCCATAAGCGCTCCTCAAAACCGAATCTGCGGTCGTTACGTCTGGCCGGATGCCTCTGAGTCTAACGCCTCGTCGACCGCGGCAGTAACTTTTTCAACCGCGGTCAGGTAACGTGCCACAAGATCGTCGATGTCTAGTTTCCTGCGAGCTGCCTTCTGTTCCCGAAGATCACATTCACGAACATCCAGTGTCTGATGGATGGCGGAGAGATCGAATCCCACGCGCTTCGACAGGGTGTCCACGGCTTCCCGTCGGCCGGGTGGGGAAGTGTCCCCAAGTGCGATCAGAGCGTGGCGAAACAGCGTGCCGAACGAGGGCACCGAGCGCAACAGCAGGTCCCACAAGCGCGCCCGGTTGCCCGACTCCAACAGCACCTGCTGGCGAAGCAGAATCAGTTTTTCGCGCAACTCATATTCGACCTGAACGCGATGTACGCGCATGGAAATTTGCAAGCCCTGTATGACATCTTCGCCAAGAAGAACGCGGTGATGTTGTTGCATGTCCAACAATTCGATGGTGAAAACATCCGTTGACCGATCGAGTTCTGTGCGAGTCATGCAGAGCGGCGGGGGTTGCCGCTGGCCGTTCCACCACTTCGCGACCGGCGCCAGGGCTTGCAAAGCGGTGAATGAGCCGTCGCGCAGAACACACAGCAGGTTCAGGTTCGAAAGGCCGGGATGAAAATCGCCAGCCACCGCCGAGCCGAACAGAATGATGCTCTCAATGTTCGGCCCAGCCGAATGGCGGACCCGTTTTACGAACTCGTCGATTATCTGTTGCTTCCCTTCACCTGGAACCATGGTGTCCTCGCATACTACCAGCTACTACTAGCTCCGCCGCCACCCGAACTGCCTCCGCCAAAGCCGCCGAACCCACCTCCACTACCGAATCCGCCGCTACCGCCTCCTCCGCGTCCCCCAAGAATCTGGGAAAACAGGAGCCAGAAAAACACTCCGCGCAACGGGGTTAACAGGATGATCAGTACAACAACAACAAACATGATGACACCGGCGATGGACATACCTACGCCGGGTGGGCGCTCCGGTTGAGTCGGAGCACGCGGCTGGGAGCCCGTGAGCTGGATTCCCGCATCGATCGCGATGACCTCGGCAATGCGGCTCGTAACCAGCAGCAGAGCCTGGTTGTAGTTATCGCTGCGCATCAGCGGGATGGCCTCCCGCTGAAAGCCGCCTACCTTCCCATCCGGCAGAATCGGTTCCAACCCATAACCGACTTCCACGCGCGCTCGGTGATCCTGGATGGCGTAGAGGATCAGAACTCCCCGGTCTGTGGACTTGCTGCCGATCCCCCATTTCTTGAAGAGATCGACCGCATAGGTTTCGATGTCGGAGCCATCAAGGGAATTGATGGTGACCAGGGCGATTTGCGCGTGAGCCTTTTCGTCGATCTGCCTGCAGGTATCGTTGATTTGCGCAGTGGTGGCGGGGTCAAGAACCTGCGCGAAATCGTTGACGTAGCCCGTGGGTTGGAGTTGCGAAACCGATTCTGCCCACGTCACGTCCAGAGACAAAAGCAATACCGCTGCTAGGCACGCTCTCGCTCGCAAATTCACAGGCAAATTGTACAGGACACAAGCCCAGGGGGGGTGAGAACAGGACGGGAGGGAATATGCACCCCCCGAGAATCGTCGTGTTACAACGGCCCATCCTGACACTATAATGTCTGCCCAAAGCGCCGTGCCCAGACTAACACCCCAAGACGGACCTAGAAGCGCCGTGATGTTGGGAAGGAAAGCAACGGCTGTTACAGGGATGCTCGCGCTGGCGGTGCTTATCTCGCTGCAATTCCCGTTAGGCTGTGGCGGCTCTGGAACGTCAGGAGGCGGCCCGCCTCCTCCGCCTCCCTCTAACCCCGTGCCGGCCATCGTTTGGCTCAGCCCGAATTCCGCGAACGCTGGCGCGGCGGCGTTTACCTTGACGATCGCAGGAGAAAATTTCTTATCCTCGTCAACCGTCCAATGGAATGGCAGTTCACGAGTTGCAACCTTCTCCTCCAGCACGCAATTGCAAGCACAGATTACTGCGGCGGACATCGCGAGTTCCGGAACAGCGACAGTCAGCGTCGTCAATCCAACGCCAGGAGGTGGCAATTCTGGGTCGGCGGAGTTCGCAATTGAGGCAACTTCCAATCCGGCACCTTTGCTGGCGTCGTTAAACCCGTCGTCAGTGAGTGCGGGGAGTCTGAGCTTTCTCTTGACGCTAAACGGCTCGAATTTCGTCCCCACATCGACAATCCAATGGAACGGTCTGGTCCTTCAATCGACGTATCTTTCGGAACATCAATTGGAGGTGCAAATTCCCGCGGCCAATGTTGCTAGTTCCGGATTTGGTGAAGTCACGGTTGTGAATTCTGGTCTCGGTGGTGGAATGTCCGACCCAATGTTCTTCGCTATTACCAATGCGACTCTAGTCGTCAATCAAGCAGCAAATGATTTGGTCTGGGACGCATCGAACCAGCTAATTTATCTCGCCGTGCCCAGCCTGGCTGCGTCCAATGGCAATTCGATTACAGAGTTAGACCCGACTACCGGGAATATCCAATCATCTCAGTTCGCAGGCAGCGAACCCAGCAGGCTCGCGATTTCGGATGACGATCAATTTCTGTACGTTGGGATTGAAGGTTCTTCTTCGGTTCGACGTTTTACGCTACCGAGCCTTACACCTGATATCGAGTATTTCCTTGGAGCAGATCCAGTCTCCGGTCCATACGCAGCATTTGACCTGCAGGTTGCACCTGCTCTGCCACACACTGCGGCGGTCTCGCGTGGCAATTCCGCCCTGTCAGGTGCGGATGGCGGAATGGTGATTTATGATGACGCTACGCCAAGGCCGAAAATCGCTCACGTTGCTGGAGACGCATTTGATTCACTGCAATGGGCGTCTGATACGAGCATCTACGCGAACAACAGTGAAACCACTAGTTTTGACCTTTATACCCTGAACGTGAGCCCCAGTGGTGTAGTCCGGAGCAAAGACTACCTGAATGAGTTTTCGGACTTTTACATCAATATTCACTATGACGCTGGCACGAAGTTGGTTTACACGGATGATGGTTACGTAATCGATCCGTCCACCGGCCAGCAGGTCGGCTCTTTCCAGGCGGGCGGTTTAATGATCCCAGATTCGACCCTCAATAGCGCGTTTTTCCTTGGGCAGACGGCCTTTCAGTCCGGCACTACAAGCTTCACAGTTGAAGAGTTCGACCTCACAACATTCGCCCCTATCGCTGAGATTGTCGTCCCTAACGTGCAAGGGTATCCTCTACACTTCATTCGGTGGGGTACAAGTGGACTGGCATTTAATGACAACGCCGGTTATGTTTACGTCCTCAACAACCCTTTTGTTGCGGCTGATGGCAAACGCGCAGTAACGTCGGGGCGATTTTTGCGTCCAGTTCACAAGACAAAGTCAACCCCGAAGGTAATTTCGTTTTCGCAGGTCGTTGCACGTGACGGATCGAAAAGCAATTGGAAGACTAAGCGGGAGTCGTCCAACTCCGTCGTTCCAAATCCCGCTCCCGTCGTTACGGCGCTGAATCCTAGTACCGTAGCGACTGGAGTGAATGACTTCACATTGACAGTGACCGGAAGCAACTTCGTTTCTCTATCTACGATTGAATGGAATGGGAGTCAGCTCCCCACCGAACTAGTCTCCAGCAGCGAACTGCAAGCCCAAGTTAGTGCTTCCGATGTGGCAGCCGCTGGCTCAGTTTCGGTCAATGTGGTGACTCCGAGTCCGGGCGGCGGCAGTTCGAGTGTTTTGCCTTTCACGATAGTTTCTGAATCCTCCAATCCCGCTCCAGTCATCGTTTCGCTTTATCCGGATTACGCAGCGGCCGGTAGCGCCGGGTTCACCATGAATGTGAACGGCCTTGCGTACTTCGATTCGTCCAGTGTGGTCTTGTGGAATGGGAGTCCCCGGTCGAGCACCTTATACGGCCCTGGACAATTGCAGGTTCAGATTAACGCGTCCGATGTTGCGACGCCGGGCTACGCCCTGGTAACGGTGGTTAACCCTGGCCCTGGCGGAGGCACCTCAAGTGCCGAGTTCCAGATCTTGTATCAGCCGACCATTCTGAACCAGGCAACGAACGACCTGGTTTGGGACCCGGTCAACCAGGTTATATACATTTCGGTACCCAGTTCTGCGACCACCCATGCGAACCAGGTGTGCATTTTGAATCCCGTGACGGCGACCATTGGGAACTGTCAAGCGGGCAATGAACCAGACGTTCTCGCGATTTCCGACGATAGTCAGTTCTTGTATGTCGGGGAGGACGGAACAGGCTCAGTACAACGCTTCACGCTGCCTGGCCTAGTCCCTGATATCAGCTATTCTCTCGGGAACTATTCCAACGGAGCGCCATACTACGCGCTAGATCTTCAGGTTGCGCCCGGCTCACCCCACACTTCGGCCGTCACGAGGGGCGATGCAGACCTATCCGATCGCGCAGTGGGCGGAATTACGATCTTCGATGATTCGACGCCAAGGCCCATTAGCACACCCGAGGACGGGTATCCAGGTGGCGGCGTATTCGCCTCAATCCAGTGGGGGGCTGACACGACAGAGCTGTATGCAGCGAATAGCGAAACCACTGGGAATGACTTTTATACGCTGACTGTAAGCTCCTCAGGTGTAGTTCTTAGCCAGGACTACCGGGAGGTGTTCTGGAATCCGGGCCGTATTCATTATGATCGCGGGACTGGCCTCGTTTACTCCGACGATGGCTACCATGCGGTCAACCCGTCCACAGGTCTGCCAGCGGGCCTTTTCGAGGTGGGGGGTGGGTGGCCAATGGCTCCTGACTCCACGCTCAATACCGTATTCATTCTCGACCGTTATGTATGGCAGGAGAATTCCAATTTCACAATTGATTTTTTCGACATGACGCACTATACGCCAGTTAACAGGGTTCCTTTTTCTACGACTTCTCCTCCGGGGCAGGACATCCTTATTCAGCCGAATCGATTCATCCGCTGGGGAAGCAACGGTCTGGCAGTGAATGATACGCAAGGTAATCTCTACCTGATTTCTGGATCTTTCGTTAGCGCGGCTAATCACAAATCCAGGTCCCAGATGCCGATGAAGCGGATTCGAACGCGCTAGGCCGCGCGGGACCGCCGATGACGTGGAAATCTCCGTTCGTAGGACTAACTAGACGAGCCGGAAATTTCTCCCCCTTCTTCTGATTGAGAATCTTCATCACTGCCGAATTGGGACCTTCCGAATGGCTGTCTTTAGCAACAGCAACGATCTTGGGTGGACTGGCTGCCCTCTTCGTGCTCGCACGATCGTATGCCGACTCAATCCTGTTTCGAATTCCAAGAAGGCTAGTGGTATCTCAAGCAGCCGTTTTCTGAGTTGCTCATCGGCAACACCGGTATCCGAACCGTATCGCACTAGCGAAGGCATGAGCGTGCTCACATCGTCGTTCTGCTCCCAACCTCGCTCGGTTTCTTTGCCGATCAGATGAAAACCTGTCGCTGTCACCGGATATCGCTTGAGCAGACCAGCCGTGTCTGGTTTGCAACGGCTCCCATCCGGCGCGGAACTCTTGGCTTCGCGGTGGCCACGATACTGCTGGAATACCATCTCGAAGGATTGCACCACGATAGGTACGGTCGGCTTTTCCAAACTGTGAGTTGTGCCGTCATGAATGTTCACATGAGGCAATGTCATCCATTGCGATGAGTCTTTTTCGAATGGAGCCAAGAGAGTGAGCGGAACGTTGGTCAGGTTCACCAGAACTGGAGAGAGTGCAAAATTGTAAGGTCTGGCCTGATCGCGTCGTAAACGACGCAATGCTGCCATGACGTTGGGTGTGCTGATAGCAATCCGTCTCATAACCGGAAGACGAAACCACTTCGGCTGGTGACTGCGGAATCCGAAAGCCTGGTTCAACATCCATTGCCAGCCTTCCTTGATCCAGATTGCCACCTCACATTCTTTATCGCGACCCTCTTTTGGCCAATAGTAGAGTCCGAGACCGTGCTCACTCACTTTGATGAGGTGAATTCCAGATTTCTCCTGGGTGTACAGAGCGTAGCGTTTTGCGGAAATACCGTACCCTGCGTAAAAACACTTTGGCACAGCATTCTTGGAAGCCATCGGACCAACCGGCATGGCTAACCGAGGACTTCTATATGACCGAGATTCAGCCGGTTCTCGCCTCAACGTCAGCATCAGCTATCGCGCGGCAGATCTCGGTTTCGCGTTGCTACGCTGGCCGCATCCGCGAGGGGTATCGACCGCATCCGAGGCACTGGCACGCGCTTGCGAGGTTGGTGAGTGTTTCCGGGAAAAGAGGTTAGTTTAAGCGGACCTAACCTCATACGTCACCTCGCCGGACATTGCTCACCCGTCAGTTACTGCAACTTCAGCGGTGGCCCAGGAGGATTGCTCATATAATCGTCGAATGCTTTGAAGAGGGTTCGACCACATTGTGCAGCAGCGTTGGATTCGCACAAAGCGGACCGGACGGAAGATCCATCAACCGCCAAATGGCAATTCTTGCTGCTGAAGCATTTGGCCTGACCGTAAGCGAACGCAATGGCAGCAACATCAGATCGCTCTGTGCAATTCATATAGAAGGTCAGTACGACGTTCATACGACCCTCGTCGTCTAAAGTACGAACCAACTGGTACTTTTGTGAAGTGCGGATTTCCTCTCTGAGTGAAAAAAGTGCGGCGGAAGAAATCCTACCGTCACACCCCGCATGGATAAACACTGATCTTGGGCCTTCCGCTGCGTTTGCTATCAGCGGAACGAATATCAGTAGCAAAATGGCTATCAACCGCTCGATTTGTGTCGTTCCCAATGTTGCCCTCCCAGCAGCCAAAACCAGTAGATTCATGGGCCCAGTACACCTTTTCTCGCCGAAAGTGGCTCCAATTCTACGCCAATCTCGCGCCTTTTCGGTGCTACCCACGCGGGGGCACTTCAAACAACTTGAAGTAGACTACACGACTTCTCGTCACACTATTGCAATTCTCATAAATCCATATGCCTGGGAAGGTTCGCAGTACATAGTCCAAAGCCTGGGAAAGCGTCACGTTATAAAGATCCGCAGGAATATGAAGTAGATTCGGCGACGGCACTTGACCTCCGCCGTTTACCAGTGCGAATTCGTTTTGCTGGCCGATGTCGTGGGACTGCATGAATGCCTGCACTTCCGGAGCTTTCAAAATGGCTGCCAAGGCAAATCTGGGGTCGTATGGCACGCCCCAGCTGTCGTCGTAGGCTGCCTTGAATGAGATATGAGAGATTCGAAGATCTAGCAGATCCCGAGGTGCATCCGTTTCCGTCATGCGAATCGTACCGTCTGGCTCTTGTGTCACCCGCATCTCAGGATCATCTGAGAAGATTTCACGCAGCGCCTCAACTGTGGAACTCGAGTTCTTCGCAGTCGGGTGAAGCCTCGGAAAATCGGGGAGCTGATGATCTATGTCACAGCGTCCCCAATACGACAAAGAGCCAGAAGCGTGTGCCTTACCTAGAGCACCTATTACGACGGGCAACGCCACTGTCGCCTTAACACCCCCTCGTTCCTGTCCCCGGCTACCGGCGGACAAAACTAGAAGCAGCGTAATTACTGCTCGGCACGTCATGGGCGGGCTCCTTTTCACGGATGGAGGAAGGCTGGTTGCGAGACGACAACATTGCCATTGTTAATAATATTCGATTGCCAAATCACGGAAGTCAGCACATATGTGGTGCCATTTAGCGTTGCAGTAAAGATCTGCAAATTATCGAAGGAGATGTCAGCGTTTTGGAACGAGCCTTGTATCAAGTTTACCCCAATCGTATCGTGAAAGGGCTGCGAGAAATCCATTGAAAATGAGGTCGCGGTCGGATCCCCCGTATTCATCTCGACCTCCGGAAACAGTATCTCTGACATTGTTCCTTTTCCGGTGATGCCGTTACCCTGCGAATTCACAACCTCGTATGACCACTGACTTCCGAGGAACCCATTGTTTGGACTCCCACCGGTGTAGGGGCCAAGCAACACGACACTGCAAGGCAGATCGGGTCCAGTGCACCCGTCCGCCGCTGTCCAACTGTTTCCGTTCGAGTCTGTGCCGCCTACAGAACCTGGAACCACCCCGAATCCAATCGACGGGTCGATTACAATTTGTGCGGTACTTACGCAACCGAACGCGCATGGGACACCGATGCTACTGATGTAATTTCCGCCTCCCAAACCCCCGGTATCCACCATCCCACTGAAACCTCCGGTATCCATCCCCCAGCCATAATCTAACGGATCGCCGCCTCCACCGCCGCCTCCAGCAGTCCCGCATCCCGATCCTGAACTATTTGCCCACGATGGGCACAGATAAAGCCCCCTTGGGTCAATGAAGTCATTTGGATTTGTTGCATAGGCGTACTGGTTCCAGCCGGCTCCTGCGGGATCAGGACTGAGCCAGCGGCCCACAATGCTCAGCTCTCGATTCTCCGCCTCGTACTGCAGGCCGTTGTTGAAGTCCGCTGTCA